>Ga0194130_10000144_pt1 | contig 137591 bp, 130 predicted proteins | sample TA2KigsurfametaG_FD_160084 | JGI IMG/M metagenome (GOLD analysis project Ga0194130, IMG submission 160084) | Freshwater microbial communities from Lake Tanganyika, Tanzania - TA2015050 Kigoma 12 surface | ecosystem: Environmental > Aquatic > Freshwater > Lake | place: Tanzania: Lake... | reverse complement strand
AATTGGTGTAACACAAATAGATATTGCACTATTTTCTGTGTTCGTAGAAGAAGTAATTGTTATTTTTACAATAAAAATGTTACTTGATGAGAAAAAATTCATAAATAGCAAATCATTATTATATACCAATAAAGAAGTTATTGTTGAAATGGATAGTATTGATTCTAAAAATTAAATAAAATAAAAATAAAGAATAATAAAATTGTTGTTATGTTTTTTTAAAATTGAATTGCTTTTTATCATGTTAAGTAACAGCCTCTACAAATTGCAGCATCTAAAATCGCAATATCAATGAATGCAGCAATCATTGCTGAGATTCGGGGCTTGTTTGGCGATCTTATTATTGACGATCTTTTGTTCAGGGTTAGTATAAATATGAATATTGATGAAGTGGTATATGCTGTTCGAGACAGGTTTGATGTGGAGAGAATTCCTAGTGAAATGATGGCCATCATCAATTGTTGGAGAAGAACCTTATCGTGGTATGATGAAGATTACGTGGCAAAGTTTGATCGTTGTTTGGAGGAAGCCGTCACATATGAAATGAGAGGATTCTTAAAAGGCTTTTTAGAAGAACGGAGCAAGGACTTGGAAGACGGAATGACGCTCAAGGAAAGCGACTTGTATGATGCTGTGAAAAGCGCGTCGCATTATTTGTTGTCTAGGGATTGGGAAGCTGATCCTAACTTGACAAACAGCGTAATTTGGTGGGCACAATATTACGGAGACCGTATTTTGCAATGTGACTATGAAAATAATACATTACATTACGAGCAGCAAGACCTTACTAATCCAGTTGAGAACGAGGAATAACATTGTGATTTTTGAGCTGTTGTGTATTGTGTCTTGAATATTTTTTTTATTTTATTTTAACTTTAAAAAATTATTGTTATGCTAATAAAAATTGAATTGATTTTCATACACACAACTATAGTAAACAAAGTAAACAAAGCAAGACAAAGCAATACTATAAGCAACTATGGATGCTCGCATTGTTGCTTTGTATGACGCCGAGACTAGCGCGCCTCTACTAAATGATGCAATCAATGTTCTAGTAAATAGTATTCAAAAAAACATTGTTATACACAAGCTTTCTAGGCATTTGACGGCTATTATGAATAGTTGGATAAGAACGCATTCATGGTATATTGATCATAAAACTAGAATGTCAAAGTTTGAACATTGTCTTCGGAATGTACTATCTAGGGAAATGAGACGTCATGTAATTGATCTTTTAAAAATACGAGATAAAGAATATGAGTATGGACTTGGAAGTTCTGTAAACGAAGACGACTTGGCTTTAGAAGTTCTTCGTGTGTCTATGTCACAATTTACTAGTAACTATTTTTGGGATATTGACGTCAAGTTGACTTCTGAAGCAGATCGCTGGGTAATAAATAACGGAGAGAGCCTAATAGATAGCGACTTTGAACGTCCTTTTTCGTGGTTTAGCAAACGAACTATGTCAACACATTATCGCTTGCCTCATGTTGCTACACATTCTAATAATGTAATCCCATTAGAAGTATTGGCATTAGACTTTAAACATGACCCAAACTGGGAATGCTCTATTTGCATGGAAGTTGATTCAGTCAATCATGTTAATTTGTTTACTTCTCATTGTGTTAGAACTGCTTGTAAGCATATATTCCATATGGCATGTTTGGATGATTGTAAGCGAATATACTTACAACAAAAGGAAAATCATAACAAGATGTGTGTTCCATGTCCTTTGTGCCGTGCACCTATTTATTAGAAACTAATGTATATTGTCTTGTATTGTATTGTATTGTATTGTATTGTATTGTATTGTATTGTATTGTATTGTATTGTAAAAATAAAATTTTTTATAAAAAAAATGTTGTTTTATTAACTTACTAACTTATTAACTACAATAATGCGTTGTTTCATTAAAAGTTATTCTTGACTTTATAATAATATCAGCACGACATAATGGGCAACTAATTTTTGGTTTGCTACTATTCTTTTTAATAGCTTCATCAAACATTGGATATAAACATGTACTATGAAAACTATGTTTGCACAAAGTTGTAATACTATTATTAGCATCCATAGCATCTAAACAAATAGGACAATCATTTTCACATTCATCACATACTTGTAGTGCTTGTGCTGATTCTTCTTGTCTAAGATTACAAATAATAGCATATATTTTGTTTTTTATGTGTAAACAATCATCTTTGCTATTTAGTAAGTCAAATGCTTTATCATATATATAATAAGCAAATAGTATAATCCAGTTATCTTTTTTAAACTCAGTAATGAGCAAATTTAGTTGAGCAAAATCATTATGTGCTGATGCTTTAAACGTTACATAATGAAATATTTTTAATTTATTATCGGCTATGTATTGATGCATTTCACATTGTAGTGCATGTTGAACTTGTAAGCCTCTATAATAACCGTCTTTATCTAAAAATAATGTATCAATAAACATTAGCAATCCATAGTTAGTTTTCAATTCAAAGTCATCTTCACAATAATAATGTGTATTAGTCAATAGGTCATAAAATCGCTTAACATTTTGCTTATTCAAAATTATTTCCAATAAATAGTTTATAATTAGTCCATCCATACTATTTAATTTAAGGCTTGTGTAATGTGTTTGTCTTGATTTTATTTTAATACAATCAAGACAAAATAAACTACACGTAATCAATTTTTTTTAACATAATGTTTAATGTCTTCTTCTTCTTTTTCTCATTTTTTGCCCATTCTTTTGCTCATCTTCATTCCTGTAATACGATTTTTCCTTTAGCCAATGAAGCCAAAACAAAAAAACTAATAAAAAAAATTGAATAACAATTAGTAATAGTTAAATAATTACATTAGCAAACTATTATGTCATCAACTATGTTCTTAAGGAAAATGCTTTACATTCCTGATTATGTTGTTTATGAAGACATTCCTAAAATCATTAAGTATTTTGATGACTTTAGTATTGCTAAAGTAAAGGATGTCAAAGTTATTCCTCATTGTGAACCCGAATATTATGTTGAAAATCGTTATAATTATGGTTCTGCTTTAATTGAGATTGATTATTATTATTATAACCAAGGATCTTGTAATTTTTACAACTCAATTGAAAATAAAAAGGGGCGCATGGTGTATGATGACCCATACTATTGGGAAGTGCAATTTAGCCCATTTAAAGAGCACAACAGCCAACTTTATGACGTTTATACTATAAATGACAACACTATTGGCTATTATACCAATAATGACTATAATAATGACTATAATAGTGACTCTGACTATTCTTGTTCAACTGAACCAGATGATGTAAAAAAAGACCCAGATTATATTTATGAAGACGATTCTTCATCAAGTGATGATGAATACAATTATGAATCTTATAAGAAAAACTACACTAGTTTTAAGAGTAAGCAAAATGCAAAACGACAAAAGTTGAATGCTGAACTTATTAATCTTAAAAAGACACTTGAACTTATTAAAAACAAGCAAGAACAAATGCACGCTTTACTAATTAGCAATAGCAAAGGTAAAAGTATTAAGAAAGACAAAGACAAAGACACTAAAGTGGATTGGTCACGACGTCTTCGTATTAAGTATTAATTATACATAAAATTCATCTTCATTAATGGTTGAATCTTTACAACAACCATATGTAGTGCGGTGCCATTTACTAATTCCATATTTTTTTATTCCTTCCATATGTTTGATTGTTCCATAACCTTTATTATTTAATAGTCCATAATAAGTGTCTAGTTTAGGAAATTGTAAACACATAGCTCTAATATAGTTATCACGCTCTACCTTTGCTAATATTGAAGCAGCAGCAATAGAGCAATATTTATTATCACCTCCTTCAACAAGGACATTATTTAATTGCTTTATAACATTTGATTTTTTACAAAAATATGTATAACATTTAAAATCATTTCCATCAATTAGTAAATAAAATTGTTCGTTTAAGTCATTAGTTTCACAAATAGTAGTCTTGTAATATTTGTCAAGTATAACACTAATAGCATTATGCATTGCTTTTAAAGTCGCATTTCTAATATTTAAAGTGTCAATCGCCTTTTCGTCTTCATAGCAAATAGCCCAAAATAAGGCATTTGCTTTTATATAATCAGCAACTTCACTAATTTTCTTTTGTGAACTAAATTTTTTACTGTCTTTTAAACACTCATATTTAAAAGTGTCATTAATTGGTAAAATTACAGCAGCACTATATACACGTCCAAACATAGGTCCCCGCCCTACTTCATCAATTCCAATTTCAAATAAAGTATTAGCATCATATTTTTTTAAAAGGCACGACTTAATAACTTTAGACATTAAAATTATATAGAAAAATTATATTCTATATTTAATATAAATATGAATTTCAATTTTAAAAAAAATAATATGTTAATAATTTTTTTATTAATGCTTGTAATATTATCATGTATTGTGTATATTAATATGATAAATGTTAAAGAAGGTTTGGCAAATATTGCTAGTGTTAAACAAACCGATATTAAATACGGAACTTTTCTAAAAGAGATTGGACCTAATCCAGCTGACCCAAGTTATACGTATTATAAATTGACCTATCCCGTTGTTGGTAAATACAAACTAACAGATGGAATAACTGGACTATCTCTAAGACGATATCCCGATTTTTCAATAAATGATGCCATTTATACTTCAACTACTATAACGGATGCTTCATTTAGAGACTTTCATACCAAGTATGGCATGTTAGCAGTTAGTGATATATCAAATGCTCAATTTTATCATTATAGTACTACTATAAATAGTACACTTGTCTTAAATATAGATCTGAGTTATAGTCCACTAACTAGTGTGAATAATTTCAATATGTTAATTAAAGAGTTTTCTGGAAATATTTATGAGCCGTCTTCAAATATTCATTTGACAAACTTATATGTAAATATAAAGACACCTGAATCAGTTGATGCCAAACCATTAATTCTCAATGGAAAGTTTTATTTAAACACTATTATTGATCCACCAACAGATCCAGTAAGAACACAAATTCAAACAGCAAGTGGTGAAACAGCAACAGCCACAGCAACAGGAGGTAGTGTTACATTAGGTGATACAAATCTAAATTTAGGATTATTAAGCTCATTGTTTGGTGCAGGCAACAGATATAGTGATAGTGAAATATATTCTTATTTATTACAAGATGGAGGATTAGGTGCTTACTATGTTCCACCAATATATAATAATTTTGAAACAGCAATGAATTTGCCATCTAATCCAATAGCAAATCCTGTTAATTCAATGAACCCATTAGACTATGCAGAATCATTATTTGGACCAAAGATTAGTCCATCAATGGCTAAAAATGCCTATTTAAATCAAAGTGATGCAACAACATTAGAAAGCAGTGCAAATACAATGAAGGCAATTACGTCGCAAACACCTAACTTCGATTATGCTGGTAATTTATTGGCACAAAATTCAGATGGTTATAATTCTAATTCTAATTCTAATTCTAATTCTAATTCTAATTCTAATTCTAATTCTATTAACTTTAATAAAAATATAGCAAAAGAAGATTATCCACCTTGTCCCGCACCTCAAAGATGTCCCGAACCAAACTTTGAATGTAAAAAAGTACCAAAATACGAACAAGGAATAGATAATGCCTTTTTACCAAGACCCGTATTAACTGACTTTAGCACATTTGGTATGTAATTTTTATAGTACTAACTTTTACTAAATATTAGTATGCTATTTTAGCATATTAACATTTAACATATACTATTGCTCTCCACTATTATGAATTAGTGTAAAATAATTTATCATAATAGTATCATATTAGTATTATTATTATTTTAGCGTCAAAGTCTTATGGATTAGACACAGCTTCTCCTCATCCGCCGCGCATTTTATATCTTTTATTAATATTCATTTTTTTGGTTAGTTTTTTAATTAAATTTATTAAACGCGATTTAGTTAAACTAAATAAGTTTGGACCTTTTTTGCTTGTTTTTGAATGTCTATTTTTCATTTTATATAAATTATATAATTAAAAATATATAATTAAAAATATATAATTAAAAATATATAATTAAAAATATATAATTTAATATATTAAATTCTATATTTTAGATTTTAGATTTTAGACATTGTTTATCAATATTAAATGTTTTACATTTGGTTTCTTGTGGAACAATATTTATTACGCATTTTGATTTTTTTCCATACATTGGAGTAGTACAACCTGTTTCTTTTTTCTTTTTTGTATAATTAAACAATACATTTTTTTCAACAGTACATCTAGACCTAAAATGTTCATAACGATCACGAACTTCACAATACGTTAGTCCAGAATTTTTTCCTAACATTTTATTAATATGTTCATGTAAGTTATAAATATAATATGAAAAATTATAGCGATTTTCAAATATTTTATCTACTAATGGGTGTTTTTTAAAATTATTTTTTAAATTGATGCGACAATATTTACAAGGCAATGTATATTGTAAATTTAATAATAATTGTTTATATTTTTGCTTTTGTAGTTTTGTAGGCTCTAATGGATAATTAAAACTCATTACATGTAAATAATGCCATAAACTAGGACCCCATACACTGGTTAACATACCATCACCACTATTATAATCTTTTTTATTATAAATAAATTTTTTTTTAAGGCTTTTAACATTCTTTAGACTTTTAACAATTTTTTTATATGTTTTCTTCATATAATACTATTTATATTACACAATATAATATAATATGTGTAAATATTATTATTTATTTGTTAAATATATATAAATATGTTAATTCTTAAAATAGCGGAAAATTTTCTTGAATATTTTAAAATAGTAATACGAACTACTTTAAGTGACAGATCATATATGTTATTTATGGTTTTATTAGTGTTAATGTTTATTACATTAATGTTACTATTATATAATAATTATATAAAAGACATAATTAGCAAAAAGCATGTATTAAATAGTGAATATGTTAATAATGTTAATAAGCAAGATGAAATATTGGTATTGTATTTCTATACAGAGTGGTGTCCATATTGTAAGCAATCTATGCCAGAAATTAATAGATTTGAAGAACATATTAAAGGAGAAAATGGCAGTGCTAATTATAATATTACACTTACAAAAATAGATTGTGACAAACAAACTACTATTGCTGATAAATATAAAATAGAGGCTTATCCATCTATAAAATTAATATATAAAAATAAAGTATATGATTATGATGCTAGACCAAATAAAACTAATTTAATACAATTTTTAGAAACATTTACACATTATAAATCTACTTAAACTATGATTACACAGTTTTTGCCATATATTTTTCTGCTTGTATTTTTCCAAGATTTATTAAATAACTCCGCTCACTGTCACTGGTAAATGCATGTCTCCAATATGCAAGATTGACCATTTGTTCTGTTAATGCTACATTTATTGAGTTTTCTATATTAACATCTACATTTTCTATTGTAGATATTTTATTAAAAAGTATTTTAATTATAAAAATAATTAATTCAAATAAATTAGAATTATTACTCAATAAATCACTATTACCAGAACTTGGGTCGCTTTCACAAATTACTGGATTACCACTAGCATCATAATAATTTTTATAAAATTCATTAGCTAAGTCAATAGGACAAGTTTTATCATTTTTAAAACATAATATAGTTGATTCGTCACAATTTTTATCTATTATACATTCATTTAACGGACATACAACAAGTATGCCTCCATCAAAATAAAAACAATCATTTTTGTAAAAAGGAACACATAATATAGGTATTGTTAATGACATATATATTGCTTCAATAACTGGTAAATCAGGATAAGTAATATAATTAAGTTTTTCTTTTTTAAATTTTGTAAAATTACAAGTATACAAATTAAACTCAATATTTGTTAAATCATAAAATTCTTTTAATGTAATTGTTAACTCTATATCTTTAGCTAAAAACAGGGGTTTTAAACAATTAGTAATAAAGTCAATATTTAATAGTCCTTTGGTGTAAAACATATTTAGAAAATCATATGGTGTAAAATTAACAAGTTTTTCCCAAGGTCGTTTAATTAAAAAATCGTCCATCCAAGACCATTCTAAATTAATTAAATAAACAAATGATATAATACCACCTATTGATGTAGCATATACAGATTTAATATTATTATAGTCTAAATAATTAATACTAGTTAAATATTTAAGCGCACCATATTGAACTAATCCAACAGGACCTCCTCCGCATAATACAAGATGCTCTATTTTTGTATGTGACATGTTAGTGCATAACAGTTGTATTATATATTTAATTATATAACTTTTAATATTATTTTTATATATTTAATATTATTTTTATATATTTAATATTATTTTTATATATTTAATATTATTTTTATATGTTTATTATGTTATTTTTAATATATTATATTAAAAATAACATATATATGGCGAGCGATCCTTTTTATAATTTTTCAAATAAAATGGACAATGATGGTGATTCATTAAAATTAAATATAGATGAATTATATGTAAAAAAACAACAGCAAGATTTGAATATACTAAAGAATTACAATAAAATATTGGTTAGAATACACAATAAAATAAAATATGTTTCAAGAAATTTGGTTAATGAAAACTGTTGTTGGTATATAATGCCCGAAGTAATTATAGGTATTCCTATGTATGATTATAGAGATTGTACGGCATATGTTATAGAAAAGCTTAGGGAAAATAAGTTTGTTGTGCGTTATACTCATCCCAATTTATTATTTATTAGTTGGAAGCATTGGGTTCCAAGTTATGTTCGTAATGAAATTAAAAAAAAAACAGGAACAGTGATCGATGAGTTTGGTAACATTGTAAATGCAAATTTAGAAGAAACCCAAATTGAAACTACTAATAGCTCTAATGAATTATTATTTTCCAGTACTAAACAAATTAAAAATACACATGCATCAAGTTCTAATTATAAAGATACAAAATCATATAAACCGTCAGGGAATCTGGTTTATAATAATAATTTGCTAGAAAAATTAAAAGTGTAATTTACGCGTTACTCTTTTACGCATTACTCTTTTACGCGTTATCTTTTTATTGCGTTTTCCACCATAATTAGTATTAAAATTTAAAGCTCTACTTATTATGTTAGTTCTTTTTTTAGCATCAATCTTTTTGTCTAAATTATTTAGCTCATCATAAAATACTTTTAAAATAGCACTACTATATTTGTATATATAATAATTGAGTTCTAATATTTTATATTTTGTTTTATGGGTTAACAATAAAATTTTATTATAAGTTAAATTATCATCTATTTTAGTAATTTGTTTCTTTTTTCTATCAAAAACAACTATATTTTTAATTATTTTTGTATACAAATATCTTCTGTTATAAAAATAATGTTTTATCATTTTATTTAAAATTGTTTTAATAAAAGCAAATGCTTTGTAATTAATATTTTTAAATAGGTCATCATTATTTTGATTGCTTGTTAATGGGTCACTAGTTAATGGGTCACTAGTTAATGGGTCGCTAGTTAATGAGTCGCTAGTTAATGGGTCGCTATTAGGGTCACCATTAAGCCCACCCGTTAAAGGGTTGCTTGTATTATTTTGACTGTCGTCTCTAACTATATGAGCACATATTGTTTTTAAATAGTCTTTACAAGTTATTAATATGCTATCTAATTCATCCGATTTACTCTTTAGAGCTTCTAAATTACTTTGCTTTTCCTTTTTGTAATCAACTTTTAAATTTAAAAAACTTAATGTATCAATAGAGTCATCAAATATGATTGAACGCCTTGTAATTGTGCTTAATTCAAATAATTTATGGCGCTTATCATCCCTTTGTTCGTCGCAAAAATATTTTGCTAATTTTGCTAAATTTTTAGCAAACAGATCATTACTTATTGAGTCTAAGGTTTCTTTTAATGTTTTTTCACTAAAATTATTTGAGTTGAGTTCAAAATAATCTGTAAATAAAATTACGAAAATGGAGTAAAATAAATTTTTGGTTGGTTTATATTTAACATATTCTACATCAGTTTCGCTTGGCGGTTCTTCTTCATAGTTAGTAAAAGGAAAAAAATCACGAATTTTATCTACTATATAATTTCCACCTACGCTAGGATTAGGATTAGGATTGTAATTAACACTAGGATTAGGATTAGGAACAGCTTCATTAGGATTAGGATTAGGAACAGCTTCATTAACATTAGGATTAGGATTAGGAACAGCTTCATTTATTACAGGCTTTGGACCATCTTCATTTATTATAAGATTTGGCTTATTAATTTGTTCTAGCGTTGGAGCTAGTGTTGGGACTGTTTTGGGAAGTTCAGGAACTGTTTGAGGTCCTAATTCGGGAATTTCTTTGGGTCCTAATTCAGGTAAAACTTCTGGTTGTAGTCTCTTAGCTTCGTCTCGCTGTCTAGCTTCGTCTCGCTGTCTAGCTTCATATAGTTCTCTAGCATCGTCTTGACCTTGCTCTCTAAGTTCATATTGACCTTGCTCTCTAAGTTCATCTTGACCTTGCTCTCTAAGTTCATATTGACCTTGCTCTCTAAGTTCATCTTGACCTTGCTCTCTAAGTTCATCTTGACGTTGCTCTCTAAGTTCATATGGACCTTCATCTTTTACTTCATCATGCCTCATAAGTTCGTCTTTTGTGCTACTAGTTTCTTTAATTAAAGTGCTATCATCATTAATTAACGGCTCATTACTAGTTTCAACTAGTGCTTTATAGTTATTAAATGTCTCATATATTGATTTTATAATAATATAAATCTTAATAAATATTACAGAAATAATTTTACATAGGATTTTCTTTTTATTTAATTCATCATCTCCGCTTGACTCTTTTAAATTCTCTGAAGCTAAGATTTTTTTTAAATCTTCTAAATCAAAAAAATACAATACTTTATTTTTATAATTTTTTTTAGTGTCAGGATTTGTTTCATCATATATATTAATATTAAATGGTATATTAATTCTTTTAATGTAATTGTCAAATATAGAATTTGTCAATATATATAAATCTTTGCATTCATCACAATATTTGCTTTGACCGGTTTTATTTGTTTCATAGTCTTTGACTATGTTTGCTAATAAATTTGTATTATTTAAATATTCTGTAAATTTAACATTTATAAATTGGTTAAACTCTTTATCTGTTTTTCTAGGATTTGTAAAAAAATCAGCTATAAAATTATCTGATAAAAAATCCATAATAGACTAATATTATATATTACTAATAATATATAATAAATAATAGAATTAATATTTATTATAATAAATACTATAAATATTATAAATATTATAAATACTATAAATATTATAAATATTATAAATATTATAAATGCTATAAATGCTATAAATGCTATAAATGCTATAAATGCTATAAATGCTATAAATGCTATAAATGCTATAAATAAAATAAATAATTGAAACAAATAAGTTTATTAATAAAGTATTAAATATATTTGACTATTAAATGATTCAAGAATCAAGCATTATTAGCTCATTACAACCCAATTGTACTACAAAAAAAATAAAGCAAAAAGCTAGTTCAAATAAAAATTTATGGACTATGTTTGATGAAGAAGTTAATACTAATAAAACACTTGAATGTGTATATATTAAAGAGCAAGAATTAAATAAAAATGACGGTTTATGTATTAATTGTAAGTATTGTTTATTTATAGGGGAAGATGGATTTTTAACATGTTCAAATAATAAATGTGGAGTTATTTATAAAGATAATTTAGACACATCGGCAGAATGGCGTTATTATGGTAATGACGATAATAACCACTCTGACCCAACAAGATGTGGAATGCCTATTAATCCATTATTAAGAGAATCGTCATATAGTTGTAAAGTATTATGTATAGGAAAGTCTAGTTATGAAATGCATAAAATTCGCAGATATACAGACTGGCAAGCTATGCCATATAAAGAAAAATCGCAATATGATGAATTTCAGTTTATTTCTGTAATTTCGCAAAACTCTGGAATACCCAAAATCATTATTGATGAGGCTATGAGAATCCATAAAAAAATATCTGAAACAAAAACATATAGGGGATTAAATCGCGATGGTATTATTGCGGCTTCTATATATATAGCATGTAGAATTAATAATTATCCAAGAACAGCAAAAGAAATTGCCAATATTTTCAATTTAGATAATGCTAGTGCTACAAAAGGTTGTAAAAATGCGCTTTCTGTTATAAATGATTTAGAACAAACTAATGAAATTAATGAAGATATTACATCATTAAGTAAAACAACTCCAACCTCATTTATTGAACGATTTTGTAGTAAATTATGTATAAATAATGAATTAACAAATCTATGTAAATTTGTTGCCTTTAAAATTGAACAATTACATTTAATACCAGAAAATACACCTCATTCTATTGCGGGAGGTATTATATATTTTGTATCACAAACATGTAATTTAAACATATCAAAATCGGCTATTAATAATGTTAGCAAAATTAGTGAAGTAACAATCAATAAATGTTATAAAAAATTAGAGAGTTATAAAACTATTTTAATTCCTCAAACAATTATTGCAAAATATAATTAATATATTAAACTTTTAAACTTTTAAACTTTTAAACTTTTATATTGTTCTTTATATATATTATATATATAAGCTTATGGTAAAACCATTAACAAAAAAAACAAATACAACTAATTCTGGAAGTAAATATGAGAGACTTAAAAAAAATATAATAAAATATGGAACATATGCAATTTTATTTGTATTAATTTTTGATAAATTAACATTATTTATAATTTTTTCTTTATATTATGCTTTTACTCGTTATTTTATAAAAGTTAAAGAAGCATTTACTAAACTAGATTATAGTAATTTTGACACTTCAAAAAATAATTTATCTTATAACCCACTGTATTCACATATATTTAAAAATAGTGGCCTAAATCTAAAATCTTATAATAATGTAGCAATTGACCCGAGTAAACCATTATTAGAAAATAACAAATTTTTACCTGAATGTTGTCTATATAATAGTGAATATAGCACATCAAAAGGCTGTGCTTGTATTACACCAACCCAACAAGAATATTTAAGACGACGTGGAACAAATAAATCAGTGTCTTCATTTATACAAAAAGACACTAAATACAATAATCTATTTTTCTCTCCAACATTAGCAATTAAAGGAGACCCTATTCCATTTCATAAAAATGATACGCATTATATTGTGGACTATACCGATTTAACTAGTTCTAAAATTAATGAGTTTGCTAATTTAACCAATAAATTAGATAATGAATTAATTAATTATAATCCAAGCACTCAAGTGACTATTTAATTTTTATATATTTATTATATTTTATAATATAATATATATTATATTATATTATATTTTATAATATAATATATAATTAAATAGGTAAGCAACTATGCCACCATTTATGAAATTTTTAAGTACCAAGACAAAATCGGCAAAACCGAGAAGCAAAAGCAAAAGTAAAAGTATATCATTTAGTCCAGCAACAAAAAGTAAAATTGCCATTTTTACTAAAAAGAGAAACATGAGACACTTATTTAAAAGAATTAATGAAATACAAGAAACCAAAAAAAAAATAGACTCATTTACTAGAAAAAGAAAAAATAAAATTAGTCAGCGCGTTTTTAGAAGAATTAAAAGCGAACAAGAAAAACATAAACAAGAAAAACATAAACAAGAAAAAATTACACAAGAAGATAATAATTGTTCTATATGTTTTGACACTATGGTAAACAACGGACCACTAAAAACAACACCATGCGGACACAAATTTCATAGTGAGTGTTTAAATACATGGTTAAACACAAAAAATACATGTCCACTATGTAGAGCACATATTCGAACATCACCAATAAATCCACAAATAAATCCACAATTAGCTCAACAAATAGCAGATGCTAATGATGACGCAAACGAAGTAGCAATATTACAAATGGTTGAGAACTATTGGACCGAACGAGGCAGGAGACCCATTGAAGTTGAATTACTAAAATTATGTAAGCTTGTAGTCTTGAAATTGGCAAGACTTGTTAGGCGTTATAGTAGGGCAAATACTAATGCCTACACAACAGCACAAGCTAATGCACGGACATATGCTGCAGCACACCGTCTGGATTTAGACTATTACTATAGTCTGGAAGATACTTATAATCCGCGTCTTCCATTAGAAGCGGCAATACCTCAAGTGCCTCCACCGCCTCAAGTGCCTCCACCGCCTATACCTATACCTATAATAAGTCCAAATCGTTCATTATTACGCACAGCATATACCATATAGTTCATTCTAAAATACTATTTTGTAACTATTAAACTAATATAATATAGTGTTTAATATTAAACACTATTAACTATTAACTATTAATATGAAGTTATTTGTTATTTTATATTTAAAGCTAGTAAGTTTAAGTTGCTTTTCTCTCTATGCTATTAAAACAAAACCAATACATTCTTTAGCATATAAAAGAAGATATACGAACCCCGTGTATTTAAATGAAAATGATAAGGAAAATGACAATGTAAATGATTCAAATAGTAAATCATTTTATGATTTTATAAAACAAAAAAACTTTACATTAAATATTGATGAAAACTATGTAGAAAACTATATAACTAAATTTGTAGAAAATTATGAAAAAAATCAAAAAGAAAATGAGACGCAAAATGAGACGCAAAATGAGACGCAAAATGAGACGCAAAATGAGACGCAAAATGAGACGCAAAATGAGACGCAAAATGAGACACAAAATGAGACACAAAATGAGACACAAAATGAGACGCAAAATGAGACGCAAAATGAGACGCAAAATGAGACGCAAAATGAGACGCAAAATGAGACGCAAAATTTAACACTAACACATAAATATTTAACTACCTATAATTCTTATGAAAAATATATTAAAGCACCATTGTCCAAAGATTTAAAAATGTTAACACCTGAATCTGTTATTGAATGGGCTAAAATATGGAATACTGATATGGTTCATATACCAAATCAGTTTCCTACATTTATGTTTCAAGATATGTTTAAAATGCGCGATTTTGCCAACATTAACTCATCCCAAACTTATTTTTATATTGGGTTTTTCCCAAAAAAAGTGGATTTAAAACATGGCCCCTATTTTATTGGTGCGTTTGAACTAATACCTCTTAAGCGTGAATTCTTAACGCATGCAATAATACAAAATCCATATTATTACACTACTAATTATGATAAAACAAAATTGGTTGACTTTAAAAAAGAATTACTTGCTTTATGTAGAGATGCCGATGTTTTTTTAAAATTTTCTAATCTTAAAAATACACAAAATGAGAGATATTATTATTCTTGGTTATATGACAACATATAATATTTAATATTTATTATTTTTAACATTTATTATTTTAACATAATATAAACATTCTTTTATATTTTATATTATTATATTTTAGTATAATATATAATAATATAAAATATGCCAAAACCATATAAAAAGAAAACACGCACTAAAAAAGCTAACGCAGGACATGTATCGGCGCAAGCGCGTGAATTATTAGCAGCAATTGAAGCCACACTAATTCAAAACCATGCACAATTAGCACAATCATTAGCAAGAATAGCGCCTGTTCTTGTTTTAAAATCAAGACAATATAAAGCTTTTATAAATAGTATAACAAGATCATATGAGTATAAGCGTAAAAATATTCCATCTATATTACTAACTATGTTAGCACAAAGCGGCACTGTTTTACAAAGAGTTAATCATTTACTAAGGTTCCATAATGAAGCCGGATTTTTACAAGCTGAATTAGGAAGACGTGGTGTTAATGCTATATCGGCTTTTATAGAACTAACATTAACTAGTATGGAAGAATTAGAACAAACTATGCGTGACTATACTCATAATGCTTTAGCTGATTATAGAGGAGCACAGTTAGGAATTGAAACACAACCAAATATGAGAAATAGAACTATTCGATATACAGATGCTATTGTAAGACCAGCACGCACAACAAGAGCACAAGCTTTAACAAGAAGAACACGAAGCATTTAATATACCTGTTAGCTCGTTACTAATTTTAATATTTTTTACTATGTTTTCTAGTTCTTTTTGCTTGTTTTATATTATGTTTTCTACTTCTTTTTGCTTGTTTTATATTATGTTTTATACTTCTTTTTGCTTGTTTTTTTGATTTTCCTCCACTAGGTTCAATAGAAAAAGATTCAATTAGACCCATGCGTTCTTTCGCTCGAATATCATTAATGAGATTTAAACAACGAACAGTGGCCCAACTATAAATAGGCTCAATGTTAAAGTCTAATATTTTTTTTTGATGTGTTGGTATTGTAGTATTGTGTTGACTAGTATCCATTGCTTCATTATACATATATATAAATCCTAACCTACTATATATATTATTATTTATATGACGGCTGTTAGCACTCTCGTCACTTAATGTGAAAATTTTAATATTAGGCTGGTGTTTTTGTAAATAAGCTATTGTATAAATCAATAACACTGTGGCCCATCCGTTACCTGTATAACCAGGAGTAGTTTGAACCAGTTGGATATGAAATGTATCAGCTGTTATTCTTTTTTGGCTTTTAGTTCTTGGGGTTTTCAACAATGTATTATCCGACCTTGAAGCAAAATCTACACTACTAACTATTATGTTTTTATCTGGAAATATGATAGAAAATGTATACTGTTCAACAATAACTTCGCTAGTATTTTGTATTATATTATACCCCGCATCAATAAGTATTTCACCTACATTATGAATTAACCAGTCAAGTGCTAATCTAGTTATATTAGCATCGTCTTCATTACTTTTTTTTTTATTACGTCTAGACGGTTTTGTAATACCCTTAGACATACTCTTAGTACTAGACATACTCTTAGTACTAGACATACTATATATATATTTACAAATATTATTAATATTTGTAATATTACTATTTATAATATTACTATTTATAATCTTTTGCTAATTCTTTATTAATTATACATTCCATAGGGAATGTTATCTCTCGTTTCTTTTTTAATTAATTCATCAATAATCTCTCTTGTTAAAATACATGGAAAACATAGTTTATTTTTCAATTTTAGTCCTTCGCTAGCTTCAAATAAATTTATATTAGGCTTCATTAATCTATATAAATTTAACTTTTTATAAATAATTTCTAGGCACCGTTTTAGATTGCGCACACCATCTTCTTTTTCTGTAAAATCATTAATAATGTATTCTAACAGCTCATCATTAAAGACAATTGTTGAACTATCAAACTTGATTTCGTCTCTAATTTTTGGTAATAAATGCTCTTTAGCAATAATAAGCTTTTCTTTGGTTTTATATCCTTTTGTCTCAATTTTATACATTCGGTCTTTTAGCACATTATTTACAGCATTTTCATCATTATAACTAAATATGAAAAGTGCTTTTGACATATTAATACTAATTTCTGAAAAATATTTGTCGCTAAACTTAGTATTTTGAGTGCTGTCTGTTAAATGAGTTAATACACCAGTGACTTCTTGTCCTTTATATGAATCACTTAATTTATCTAATTCATCAAATAAGATAACAGGATTCATACAACCACATTGAATCAATATATCAATAATTTTGCCATATTTGCTGCCTTCATATGTATAATCAAAACCATCTAAAAATCCGGCATCTCCGCAACCACCTAATGCAACGAGCGCAAATGGTCTATTTAAAATTTTACTGATCCCTTCTTTAATTAGTGTGGTTTTGCCTGTGCCAGGTGGCCCTTTAATAGCAATAGCGCAACCAATTGCATTTGGATTTACTAACCATAGTCCAACCATTTGCATAATTTGAATTTTGGCATCTTCAAGCCCATATACAACACTGTCTAATGTTTTTTTTGTATATTCCATAAAGTCGTGACACTTATCAATACCATCAGCAAAACTAATAGGCAAATTATTATATTTATTAAACGGGATTTTTAAAAAGGCATCTACCCATGATTTAATTTTATAAAATTCACTATTTCCAAAACCACCACCCATAGAACGCATTATATTTATTTTTCGTAAAGCACACGCTTTATATTCATTAGGAATATCAAGGTCTACTAAATGTAACAAATATGGTTTATCGATTGTTGTTAAATTTTGTAATTCTTGTAGCTTTTCAATAACAATTTCTTGTTTATGATTTGATAAGCATTTTTTAAAGTAGTCTGCCTCTTTATCTTCATTATGTAAAAGCTTAGAAAAGACTCTGTAATTTTTATTAGAAATTTTTAATTTGGCTTCCTCTTCTTTAGCGCAACATTTTTCTTCTTCTTCATCATATTCTTCGCCTTGTTCTTCGTCTTGTTCTTCATTGTATTCTTCGTCTTGTTCTTCATCATATTCTTTATCATATTCTTTATCGCCTTCTTCGTCATATGCTTCATCATCATTATTTTTAATATTTATAATAATAACATTTTTACCACTAGTTTTTTTGTCTTTAAATCGTTTTTGTAAATTATTTTTAGAAATAGTTTTTATTAATTTAGCCTGAGGTTTTATTAATTTAGCCTGAGGTTTTATTAATTTAGCCTGAGGTTTTAAAAACATAGCATTTCTTAAAACAAAATTCTTAAATAGATTATTTGTTTTGTTTTTTTCTAACTCATTATTTACTTTAGCTGCGCTATATTTTGATGGATAAAGTGAATTTAACAGTTTATAATATTGTACTTTATCAAATTTGCTCTTACTATCATCATCTTCATCTTCATCTTCTTCATCATAATCATCTTCATCTTCTTCATCATAATCATCTTCATCATAATCATCTTCATCATCTTCTTCGTATTCTTCTTCATAATCTGGGTCTTCATCATCGTTGTCATCATAATCGTCATCATTATTTTCAAATATAGTATTATTATATTTTGCCTTCTTAATAGCTCCTGAAGTTAACCTAGTATTATATTTATGAGTATATGAAGACATATTATTATTATTATAGATTAATAATTAATATTAAGTATTCAATTTTATAACAATTTTATAACAATTTTATAACAATTTTATAACAATTTTATAACAATTTTATAACAATTTTATAACAATTTTATAACACTAAAACTAAAATAAATAGTCTTAAATAAAATGGAATTAAATAGTCTTAAAAACAAATAAACTAATAAATGGAAATAAAATAATAAAAATTGTAAAAATTATAAAATTGATTAATAATACAATTTAAATATTATTTAACTATTATAAAAGAATGACAGACTTTGAAAATAAGAGACCTTCTAAAATTATTGGTATTCAATTTAGTATATTAGGTCCTCATGAAATTCAAAAAGGCTCTGTTGTAGAAATTACAAATAGAGATACACATATTAATAATAAACCAGTATTATGTGGACTATTTGACCCACGAATGGGGGTTTTAGACCCAGGAATGATTTGCCCCACAGACGGATTAGACTATATTCAAACACCTGGTTATTTTGGTCATGTTAATTTGGCACGTCCAGTATTTTATATTCAATATTTATCAACTATTATGAAAATTTGTAGATGTATATGTATAAAATGTGGTAAAATTTTGATAGATAAAGCAAAATATAAATATTTGTTAAATTTAAATGCAGATGAACGATGGAACAAAGTATTTTCATTAGCAAGCAAAAAACGGCGTTGCGGAGAAGACTCTCATAATGGTTGTGGATGCTTACAACCAAAGCTTAAAAAAGAAGGTTTGGCAACTATTATTGCTGAATGGAATGAAAAAGAAGAAGAGCTAAAAGGCTACGAGTTTAAAAGTGAAGACTCTAAAATGACAATGAAAATTATTCCAGAATTAATGTTAAAGATTTTCAAAAAAATTTCAGATGAAGACGTTAATTTTATGGGGTTTAGTCCACAATGGTCTAGACCAGAATGGATGATTTGTCAAGTATTAGCAATTCCACCTCCACAAGTAAGACCATCTATCAAACATGATGCGCAACAACGCAGTGAAGATGACTTAACCCATATTATTATTAATATTATTAAGGCAAATAAAACATTACAAGAAAAGCTAGAGCAAAATGCTCCCCCAAATGTTATTGATGATTGGACTACTGTATTACAATATTATGTTGCAACATTAGTAGATAATAAAATTCCAGGTGTTGCTGCTGTGGCACAACGTTCGGGACGCCCATTAAAAGCGGTTAAAGAGCGATTAAATGGTAAAACAGGACGTGTGCGAGGTAATTTAATGGGCAAACGTGTTGATTTTAGTGCGCGCTCTGTAATTACTCCAGATCCAAATCTATCAATTAGCCAGCTTGGCATTCCGCTAAAAATAGCAAAGAATTTAACAAAACCAATATGTGTAACGTTAAAAAATAAGAATTATTTACGCAAGTTAGTTCTTAATGGACCAGATGTTTATCCTGGTGCTAAAATTTATGAAAGGAAAAACGGAGATTGTATTAGTTTGCGCTATGTTGACCGCGAATCAATCAATTTAGAACCAGGCGATATTGTTCATCGTCATATGTTGGATGGTGATGCTATTTTATTTAATAGGCAACCAACTCTTCATAGAATGTCTATGATGTGTCATATTGCTAAAATAATGTATAAAGGAGACACATTTAGAATGAATGTTGGTGATACTAAACCATATAATGCGGATTTTGATGGCGATGAAATGAATTTACATATGCCACAAGATGATGAGTCTGAAATTGAATTAAAACATTTAGCAGCAGTTAAATATCATATTGTAAGTCCGGCAAATAATAAACCAATTATTGGTATATTTCAAGACTCGTTATTAAGCACTTATTTATTTACTCGAGAAGCTATTACTTTTAATCCACGAGTTGCTATGAACTTATTAGCACATCTTAAGACAATTAATTTGAAAAATATAAATTTTGCTGATGAAAACCAAACCAGTTTTAGTTTATTAAGTCAAATTATTCCAAATATTACATTAAAATATAAGACAAAACGATTTAATGATGCCGATGATGATTATAATACATCAAATAATGTATTAGAAATCAACCGGGGAACTATTGTTCGTGGTCATATTGAAAAAAGTGTATTAAGTGATACAACACGTGGATTAATTCATAGAATTTATAATGATTATAATGTAGATGCATGTCGTGATTTTGTTGATAATTTACAAGATGTTGTAACCGAATATATGAAAAATCACGGCTTTAGTGTTGGTATTAGCGATCTTATAGCAAATAAAGAAACAAATGATAAAATTAATGACACTATTAATAAGAAAAAAGCAGAAGTAAAAACATTAATAGATGAAACACATTTGGGTATTTTTGATAACAAAACAGGACGAACAAATGTTGTTGAATTTGAAACACGAGTTAATAATATTTTAAACAAAGCCTCGTTTGAGGCTGGCAAAATTGCGCGCGAAAACTTGAATGACAACAATCGTTTTGTCACAATGGTAAATGCTGGGTCAAAAGGCAGTGATTTAAATATATCACAAATGATTTCGTGTTTAGGGCAACAAAACGTAGATGGAAAACGTATTCCATATGGTTTTGATGATAGAACATTACCTCATTATACAAAGTATAATGATTCGCCAAATGCGCGTGGATTCGTAGAAAACTCATTTATTGGAGGTTTAAATCCAGATGAGCTCTTCTTTCATGCTATGGGTGGTCGGGTTGGTTTAATTGATACAGCATGTAAAACAAGTCAAACTGGATATATTCAGCGACGATTAATCAAAGGTCTTGAAGATTTGATGGTACATTATGATATGACAGTTCGTAATAATAAGAATAAAATTATTCAATATAGTTATGGAACTGACAATTTTGACCCTATTAAAGTTGAGTCACAACCAGTTCCTTTTGTGAATATGACAATTGAAGAAATATACGGACATTATCAAATGCCAAATGATTATTCAAAAGATTCAATATATAGTACATTATATACCAAACAAGCATATAGTAAATTTAAGAAACAAAAACCAGAACTCGATAAAAAATGTCAATACTACATTGCTATGCTATTAAAAGCACGCGATGACGTTATTAGTAAAGTATTTAATGGCTTATATAAACCATCGATTAATATGCCAGTATCATTTACACATATTATTAATAATATTGCGGGCAATCAAGAAGAAAATGTTATAATTGATATTACCCCATTAGATGTATTTGAAATTATTGAATCTAATTTTGAAAAACTTAATATGTTGAATTATTGTAAGCCAAATGAACTGTTCAAAGTATTATATTATTATTATTTAACTCCAAAAGAATTACTAATGCATAAACGACTAACACGCAAATCTATTGAATTATTAATGACTATGCTAAATAATAGTTATAAAAAAGCATTAATAGCGCCAGGTGAAATGGTGGGAATGATTGCTGCACAAAGTATTGGAGAACCAACTACACAGCTAACCTTAAACACTTTCCATTTTGCGGGTGTTGCGTCAAAATCAAATGTTACTCGTGGTGTTCCGCGTATTGAGGAAATTTTGTCTTTAAGTGATAATCCGAAAAGTTTATCGTGCTCTATATATTTACATAAGCCAGACAGTTACGACCAAGTTAAAGTAAAAGAATATGTATCAAAACTAGAAAATACCAAATTACGGTCTATTGTAGAGTCGGTTCAAATCTGTTTTGACCCAGACGATTTAAATACATTAATTGGTGAAGATGTTGAATTAATGAAAGAATATAATGAATTTGAGAAATTGCTAGATGAATGTAATAGTAGTCACACTGACTCTAAAGAAAAATCAAAATGGATTATTCGTCTAGCTCTAAATAAAGTAGAAATGTTAGATAAAAACATTACTATGGATGACGTTCATTATGCGCTAATGACTAGCTATAGCAATTTAACATGCATGTATAATGATTATAATTCGGATAAACTAATTTTTAGAATTCGCATTAACAAAAATTTACAAGCACTAAAGAAAAAGAAGAATAAAAGTGTATTGGAGTCATTAGACCAAAGTGATGAAATATATTTACTTAAAAATTTACAAAATGAATTGTTAGACAACCTTATTTTACGAGGAGTGAAAAATATTGAAAAAGTATTTTTACGCAAAATTAGCGATAATTTTGAAGAAGTAGATACTAAATATGTGAAAAAAGATTTGTGGGTATTAGATACATTAGGAACTAATTTACTAGATATATTAGCCCTTGATTTTGTAGATAAAACACGAACAACATGTAATCACATTATTGAAATTTACAACATATTTGGCATAGAAGCTGCTAGGCAAAGCATATTTGATGAGTTTTCAGAAGTGATTGAGTTTGATAGCACATATATTAACTATCATCATTTAACTATGTTAGCTGATAGAATGACATGTAATGATAAAATGGTATCTATTTTTAGACACGGCATTAATAATGATGATATTGGCGCAATTGCCAAAGCATCGTTTGAAGAAACACCTGAAATGTTTTTAAAAGCCGCAAAACATGGTGAATTAGATAATATGAAAGGCGTTTCTGCCAATATTATGTGCGGACAAGAAGGATATTATGGAACAAGCTGTTTTAAAGTTTTGGTAAATAATGATGTATTAATGTCATTTCCACCAGAATCTAAGGACACAGAACAAGAATTAGATGAAGAATTAGACCATGATGAATTATTAAACAAATTAAAGGCAGACTCTAATAATGAATGTAATAACAATAATTTGCTAATTGAGTCATCAATTTCTAGTATTAAACCGGTCATTATGGGAACAAGTGAAGACTATGAACTAGACTTTTAAACTATAAACTGCCAAAATAATTTATAAATAATTATTATAAATTATTTGTAAGGTATCACTCTTATTAGCATATTGTATATATTTTTTTATATTTTTTATATTTTTATATTTTTATATTTTTATATTTTTATATTTTTTTATATTTTTTATATTTTTTTATATTTTTATATTTTTGTTTGTTATGTTATAATTTATTTTTTGTATGGTTCGCATTTTTTTGTTACTTTGTTACGCCGTTCTCCATTAGGACAACGTTTATTTTTTTTTGTTTTATTTGGAGCGGCAACATCTAGTTCTTCTTGTTCTTCTATTACTGGTTCTTCTTCTATTATTGCTGGTTTTTCTATTACTTGTGCTTCTTGTTCTTCTCTCAATGGCTTTATTGCTTCTTCTTGTTCTGCTTCTTGTTCTGCTTCTTGTTCTGCTTCTTGTTCTGCTTCTTGTTCTACTTCTTGTTCTGCTTCTTGTTCTACTTCTTCTTCTGCTTCTTGTTCTGCTTCTTGTTCTGCTTCTTCTGCTTCTTCTGCTTCTTCTTCTGCTTCTTGTTCTGCTTCTTGTTCTGCTTGTTCTGCTTCTTCTTCTGCTTCTTCTACTTTTTCAGCGTTTGCCTCAGCAACACTGTTCTTATATTTTTTTTGTTTATATACTGTATTGGTTGCTTTTATTATATTATAGTTATTTATAAAATCTCCCAATACATCAGTATAAAATTGTAAATGTTTTTTCAAATTGCTATATAATTTATAATTTTGTGAATCTTGTAAATCAGTATTTATGTTGAAAATAAAAGACTGATTATTAAACATTAGCTTGTAGTTATGTTTTTTATCGCGTGAATACACACTTGGAACTTTTAAAAAATAATAATCATCATTTATTTTATTAATATTACATATTATATACTTTATTTCTATGCTATTGGTAATAGATATATCAATAGCTGTATTACATAAAAATATTATTGGTAAATCATATTCTTTAGATAATAAATATATATCTATAAAGGTTACATAATATTCATCACTAGTTATGTAATCCTCCATTTTAATTAGTCCATCTATAACTTTTTGCATGTTACTTTTTTTATTATTTTTCAATAATATATAATATAATGTTTCAATGTTTGGGTGCTTAGTATATAATTGTATTAATTTATTTTTTAAATCAAGTATTAGTAAACTATCATTTTTTGTGTGATATTTTATTAGCATTAAAATTATTTGAAAAGAACAAATATTATTAGTTATATCAAACATCAATTGATAAACCATTGTCTTAAAATTAGTATGAATACCTTCTGCTATAACATTTTTACTTATAACACAATTATGTGTTTTATCAATATATTTATCTAATAATTGAATAGATGCATTAGTTTCATGATCTTCGTCTATATATTCAACATATGTTTTATCATAGTGTTTTCGTTTTTTTTGTTTATCCATTCCTCTTTTTTCACCGTCTTCGTCCTTGTCTTCTTCGTCTTCGTCTTCGTCGTCTTCGTCGTCTTCTTCGTCTTCGCTACTCTTAATTTTTTCCGATAGCAATTCAGACTGTGTTTTAGGAGTTTGTAAAATAGTTAGTATGTCTTTTTGTGTATTACCTTTTGGAATAGGTACTATTGTTAATTTTTTAAGAGTGTTTAATTTTTTACTATTATAATAACCCAAAGTATCAAATGTGTCATTAAAATTGTTAGTGCTATTTGTAATAATATTAGTAAAATAATCTAATGTTAATGATGATTGAAATAATAAAAGTTCATTGTCTAAAATATTGTAGTTTGTAGAACCATAACTAAAGGTTTGATTGTCTTGAAAAATAAATTTTTTGAATTTATTATATCTCACAAATTCATCAGCTAGTCGGGTATAATATAATACTTCATTTGACTCATTATTTATTAGATTAGTAATTGGGACAATTAAAGAACAAACATCATTGGTTTTCATACAATAATTTGTATTACACTCTTCATCGTTTAAACACAAAGATAATTCTTTAATTGAGTTAAGTATTTTAGAATCATAATTAGCAAAAATAATGTATTGAGACCCAACTTCTTTTAATATAGCGTAAATTTTTTCTATTTTATCCAAAAATACTAACGAATTTGTATTAATAATTTTCTTTAATACATTTTTATATATACTATGTTTGTGCATGTTTAACACTTTTTTAAATGTATTTTTGAAATTATTGTAAAATAATGTTTCTAATTTAATATTATTTACAGCATTAATACGTTCATTGTCTTGTGTGCTAGAAGTTACTATTTGTTTATCCACAAATAAATAGTCTTTATTTTGTATTACTTCCAATTCATCATCATTATTTAGTTCTGGATATGAAATCAAGACAAATTGATTGCCTAATGTTAATATGCCCACAATAGAGTTAGCATCTTCTATTTTATATAATGGCTTACATATAATTTCTTGCTTACTTAAGTTATATATTTTTTCTAATAATTGCTTACTATTATTATAGTCGTTGTAGTCATCTTCATTAAGATCATCTATTAACTTATATGGAATATCTGGATATTCTGACGAAATAGCCGATGGATAACAAGGTATAAAGCCATGTTCTCTCAACTCTTCACTTTCACTTGAGCTATTAGCATCAACTATTAATAGTCCAATAACTTTATTTGAATAGTCAACCACTTGATATGTTATTTCATATTTTAATTTTAAAAGAATAGTAATTATTCTAGTTACGCTGATATTTGGCTTAAAATTGTATGAGCTACTAATAGTCTTATCTAATGTGCTATTACATTTATTGATTGCATTTTTAATATTATACAAAATTATTGTGAAATTTTTGAAAAATGGATCTTTATTTATAAAGCTAAAAAATTTTGTAATAGAATAACTAACATTATCATTTATTAAATAAATAGGTTCATAATTTTCCTCATTTTTAATTAACAATAATATTTGTTTTTTAATATCTAAAAACTCTGTGCTATAAGTTTGTTTAGGACATAACACTTTAACATTGTCTGTAATATCTTCATTTGTTATATCTAAAATAATTAAGTTTATTCCATTTGGAAAAAGCAGTGGATTACTTTTACATATAATATCCCATAAATATGTGTAATTTATTAAATTAGAACTGTTTAAATAGTCTTTAAAGTTGGTAAAACTGTTTATTATTTTTTTAAATAATATTATGCTAGATGGACTACTAGAAAATTTGCTATATAAATTAGAAGACTTATAACTTTCTATATCTATATTATCTACTAACTCATTAAAATTATTAGAGCTAAATATATGTGGTAAATTTCCATTATTGTATTTAATAAAGTCATCAATACTAACTGCATTTATTATTATTGTTTTCATTTCATTAATACTAATTGTTTTTGTATTATTATGAACTAATGTGCCGTAAAGATCGGCAATACAAGCAATAAAAGACTGATTTTTGCTAGTTTCAACACCATAGCGTAAAAAACACTGATAATTCTTTTTAAGAGTGTTTGGTGTTTTTTTGGTTACACATTTTTCATTATCAACTTGTAAAAATTTTTGTATTCTAATAGGAAGAAATCCTAGCTTATTTTTTTCTAATGTTTTGTCTGGACCTAAAATATAATTTAAATATAATTTATCATCACTATTAGTAGCTTGCGTGCTTACATTTAAACACTTATTACGTCTTTTTACTTGTTCTTTAGTTTTTGATATATTATTATTAAAACAGCATGGAAGACAAAAACCATTTCTATTATGTTTATCTTTCAAAAATCCAGGAACATGATCTACATAGTTACCTTTTTCATCAATGTGATGTTTAGTATCAGTAAATTCCAATATTGTTCCATCATAAGTTCCATCTTTATTTTTTTTTGTAATAAGTGTTCCATATTTTCCGCTATCAACTTCTTTTTGTGTTAAACTGGTGTTTTCCTTTAAGCTCCAATAACGCGGACATATATAATGATATTTTTTAGATTGTGTTCCATATTCAAAACTTTCACTATAAGAACCAGGATGATTTGTGTCTATATAATCTTTTTCTTCTTGTGTTAATATAACTGGCTGCTTTTTAACATTCCAATTACATAATCTAGAATATTCTTCAAATAAAGAATTTTTTTCGGTAGCAAATAGTTTAGGTTCTCTATTAATTAATCGTTTTAAAATAGGATTGCTTTTTTCCGATCTTTCTTTTACTTTAGGGTCATCTGCTTTTATATTAGATTTTTTAGACTCGTTAGTTGTAGTTTTTACTACAGTTTTTTTGTCTTCGTCTTCGTTTAAGTCTGTTTCATCTTTTTCATTTTCTTTGTCTTCATATTGTTCTTCTTCATCTTCGTCGTTTTCTTCATCTTCTTCATCTTCGTCGTTTTCTTCATCTTCTTCATCTTCTTCATCTTCTTCATCTTCTTCATCTTCCTCATCTTCATTAATAGTTCTAATTTTTTTGCCCTGTGTTTTTGTCGTTTTTTCAATTAGTTTTTTTTGTTGTTTTTTTATATATTTACTATCTTCTCTGCTATCTTCGTCTTCGTCTTCACTTTCTCCGTCTTCACTTTCTCCGTCTTCACTTTCTCCGTCTTCACTTTTGCCTTCATCATCATCATCTTCTTCATCGTCATAAGTTAAAAGTCCAAAAATATTATTGTCATCTTCAAACATAGTAGATTCATCATTTTCTAATAATGCATTCATTTTTCTATTTATTATTTCACTAGTTTCAACCTCTTTAAAATTGGCCTCTTCTAATGTTTCATCAAGATTTATAGCCCCAGTTAATTCACGCACACTTTTTTCTTGTTCTTCATTAATCAAATTATATATTATTTTAACTAGTGAGTCTAAATAAATGGGAATATGATCTAAATAATAAATAGAGTCAATAGCTTCTACACTAATAGAGAGATTAGAGGCGCCAATTTTTTTAAAAATAGTTTTAAAGCCAGGATTATTCTTTATTATTAGTTTTTTAGAATTAAATGTGGAAGTTAATAATTTTAGTGAATTATAAACACTTACAAGCTTTAACTTAGCATTTTCAATTGTTAATTTAAAGTTTTCTTGTAATTTTGCTAAAATTACACCATCACTATATTCTTGTTTAATCAATTCTAATACAAATGCTTCTTCCGAATCCATTACATTAAAATTTGATACATGTTTGTAACGCATTGTTATTTCATTGCTCTTCTGATTTAATATATTAAACAATAAGTATATTGAGTTCCCAATAGGTTCAATAGTTAAATCACCTTTTATGTTAATAGCGCAAGCATAATTGAGAGAATTGATTTGAACATTACTAGCTTTTAAATTAGTAAACAAATCAATAGTAGTGCTGATTACTAGATTTTTTATGAATTTAATAATTGGATTTACACCATTAAGTATTAGGTTATTTATTAGCTCAAGGCTAGTTATTTGTTTTAATCCCAAATTAATATTTATTAATCCAGACTCATATAATACTATATAAAATTCATCTACATTTTTTGTAAAGTCTTCTTCTGTTGAAGAGAGATAAAAACTAATTGTGTTAGTTTTTCCTAAAGACCTAGCATACTTTAATATTAGTGTTTTACTTAATAAAGGATATTTGTTAGTTTTACTAGCGCTAGAACAAAATATTCTATATATATTTTCTAGTTTTTTTCCAGGATTATATTTTATTAAAGGATAATGTAGTGAACTATGAAATAACTTAAATATTGTTTCCAATGAAATATTTGAATCAAGATTATTATTTATGTTTAAATTAATATAATTTACACCCTTAGAACTATAATTTAGCTCTTCTGATACATTATTAATTGAATTTAATAAATATATTAAATTGTTTTTGTTGTTTAAATTAATATTACTTAATATAGCATTTGTTTCTTTTATTAAATTTATTTTTTGTGAATAAAAATTCGCATTATTAAGTATATTGTTTTTATATAAAAACACATAATACAACTTTATTATTGCCTCTTCTTCAATACTAGATTTTTTAAGCTTGAAAAAATCACTTGCTAAACATATGTTGAGGCTATTATTATATATATTATATTCAAATAATAAATTGGAATTATTTGTACTAATATTGTCACTTAATTGACTTGATGTGCCGAGATTAATATAATAATATGGATTAACTATATAATCTAACTTTTTATTTAATATACTTTGTCCTAATGCTATATATTCTTTAAATGTTGTTAACGTAATTTTAGTTAAATCGTCATAACTATATGTTTCTTTTGTTTTATCATATGTACTATTAGACTGTAAGCTAGTCAATATATTTTCGTTTTCATAAATATTTGCCAAATATTTAATAATATTTGAATGGGTTAACTCTATTTTGTTGTTATTAGTTAATGTATTAAATAAGTCTTGACTATTGTATATGTGTTCTACTAATCCATACATATATAGTTCTTCAAAGCAAATCTTTTCATCTTCATTTACAATAGAGTTGTAATGAGCTATGAATTTTAATTTTATAGTTTCAATTGAGTCATCATAATTTATAACATCATTTACAAAACTAATTGTTCCATTTGTTGTTTCCAAAATGTTTAAATCATAAGTATTTAAATCCTCACTAAAATGCTCTTTATATACATTACTTTTACTAAATATGCTATAAGTGTTATAATTTTTGTTTAGTTCTTCAATAGTTGGAAGACTTGATGCGACTGCTTCAAGTGATTCATATTTATTTTTAATAAACAAATATAATTTACTGTAACTGTTGTTATTATTTATATAAATTTTAAATATATTTGACATTTATATAAATAATAGACTATTATTTTATATATATATATGATTATAAATATTATTGTTGCATATTGTAATAATAATGGAATTGGTAAAGACAACACTTTAGTTTGGAATATTAAGAGCGATATGGCTAAATTCAAAAAATTAACATGTGGCACATGTAATAATGCCATTATTATGGGTAAAAACACATTTTTAAGTTTAAATAATGAATATGGATTAGCAAATAGAGATAACTTAATTTTATCTAAATCACTTAATATTTCTAAATATAACGGAAAGCATAAAGTTCAAAGTTTTATAAACACTCAATCTCTCGAAGAGTTTGTAAAAACACAAAATTATGACACAGTTTGGGTTATTGGTGGAGAGCAAATTTATAGATTATTTTTAGATAATTATAAAAAAGATGATACCAGTATTTTTAATATATCAAAAATTTATATAACATATATAAATAATGATTATGAATGTACGTCATTTTTTCCAGATTTAGCACAATATACAAGTAAATATAACTTACTTTTTTACAGTAAAAAAGTGCATGGAAATACATATGCTAATGTTAGTTCTAATACTAATGATTCAAATGATATAACTAATACTAATAGTTATACTATATATGATATTGAATATGTTTTTGTATAATTTTAATCTTACTTTTATTTAAATTTTTATTTAAATTTTTAACTATTAAATAGCATACTTAAATATCATAATATGGGTTATCGCTAATATTCATACCGCAATAGCGTGCTGGATTTTTTTTATAATCAATTGGATTATAAATATTTATTTCTTTTGCTTCAGTAATAATAAATTTAAAATTTTCCCAAAACTCATCATTATGTCCTACAGATTTTGTAGCAATATGACTGACCTCATGTAACGCAACATACATTAATGTATTAATATCTATTAAACGACCTTGACTATTTTTTTCTGTATCTAAACAAAAGGCTAATTTCTCTCCTTTATTTTCGCTATATGCTGTAAATTCACTTGTTGGTAATGTTTCATATATTTTTTGTGGATTATAACCTTTAACTAAACGTTTTACATTACTCTGATTTGGGTATTTTTTTGCTAAATGATTTACTAGTTTATTTAAATTAATATTTACTTGAGCTAATTTATTTGCTGATAATTGAATTTTATTTCTATCACGAACACAATAGGTGCTTCCGTTTATATCTGAAATAACACATCTTAAATTAAACGAATCACTATTTATATACAATTTAATAGCAATAATTATTATAAATGTTAGTAACATTAAATTAAGTATATTATTGCTAAATAGTGAACTCATTTATATTTATATAAAATTTTATAATAAAAATATTAATATAAAATTTTATATTAACTAATTAGCTTATAATTAGCTTATAATTAGCTTATAATTAGCTTATAATTAGCTTATAATTAGCTTAAATAAATATATGCTTAATGTGTTAGCATTTACATACTCGATCCTATTTCTAATGGTCTTCTAAAGGTATCTGTTTCAATTGTAGAAATATTCCATGGGCAATTTGTATTTGTTCTTGGATTTGCTGGTTCTGATCTAATTTGTAAATTGGAATTTCTTAGACTTGAACCTTGTGTATTGATTCCAACCAATTGTGTAGGATTTAATAAGTTAATATTTCTTAAATCAGAACTGCTTACTGGATTTAGATTTGACCAATCGTTTGCCGAACTATTTGGTAATAAATCTGCAGGATTAGAAACGGCTTTTGTTGAAACTAATTGGTTAATGGCACTAGCACTATCTGCGGATGTAGCTATTTGTGAATTTGAATTACCATTATATGGAGCATAAGTTGAATTGCTGTTTGTAATAGACTGCGAAGATACATTTTCAATTGATGGGTTAGGTGGATATGAAGCAGGATTTAATGCTGTCATAGGTGACTGTAATATATTTTTACCCTCGGAATATTTATAAAAAGCATATACAACAAATAATAAAGCAATAACTCCTAAAACATGTTCGTTCTTAATTCCTTTGCTTATTTTATTTAAAACTGTCATTTTATATAAAATAAACAATAAAAAATTTTCAATAATAATTAATTAATATAATTAATAATATTTCTAATTAACTAATTAACTAATTAACTAATTAACACTAAATAATACTAAATAATAATACTAAACACTAATTATTCTAAAATTTACTTTCTTCATCGCTAGATGAACCATCCAGTGTATTTAAATTATATTTAACTTTTATATTTTTTGCTTCTAAAAATGCTTGAATAGCATTTTGTCTTATTTCTTTTGCCTTTTGTTTTGCTTTTTTATATATTTCTAAATATATTGTATTGTGTGTTTTAAGTTCAATTGGTTCATTATTTACAATAATATTATCTAAATCACATATTTCAATAACTTGATTATTTTCTAAAGTATTAGAATGGCTATTTAATATATTGCTGTCTTGTGAAATTACGCTAAATGAATCTTCATTATTAGTTAATTTAACTTCTTCTTTAACAATTGAAGAACTTGCTTCCTCTTCTACTTCCTCTTCTAGTGCCGCTTCCGCTTGTGCTTCTTTTTTTTGTGCGACGTCTTGTGTTGTGTTTTCTTCTGTAACAATTAAAGAATCTATATCTTCTTCTGTAACAATTAAAGAATCATTTTCTTCAGCACTTAGTGTTGAAACATCAACGCTATTAAGATCTTGAGATTCTATATTGATTACGTCATCTTCGCTACTACCATCTTCATCATTTATAGAGCTTGTGTCATCATAAATAACCTTATTATTTTTTGAGTCATTTACTTTTTTTAAGTCATTTACTTTTTTTAAGTCATTTACATTAATCTTTTTATTTTCTAAATTATTTATTGGCTTATTTAATTTAATTAATATCTGATTTTCAAAACTATCACAAGGATATAATATCATAAATTGAACCAGTATTATATCAATAATAAAAGAAGACTTTGAAAATTTAATTCCGTTTATATTTATTAAAGGTACAATATCATTTACGTTATCATATTCTTCTAAAGCTATTTTCTTTTCATTTTCATCATATATAATAATTTTATCTTGCTTAATTGATGTTTTTATTAAGAATTTTTTGCCAGACTTATATGACCTCATGGTTGGAACAACATATTCTTGAATATCGTCATCTGAAATGCTTTTAGAATCATAAAACCACAACTCTTTATTAGCACATATTTCTTTAACACAATGACTCTCTAGATTTTCAAAAAATTCTATAACTTCTTTATTATTGCTCATAAATTCTAAATCACAAAAACATTTATTATTAGTATTAACAACACCTTGTTTTGTATTACATTTAGGAAGTTGAATATATAGATTATTTTTTGTAGGATTAGTTATTTTACTATAATAATTATTACCACTTATTAGAGAAGGATTTTCTAACCTTACTAAATTAAAATCAAAATCAGATGTTAGATCATATATTTTGTTATTCATTTAATTAATGTAAGATTATAAAAATGTAATTAAATTTGTGCGCATTAGTATTTAAATATTTAAATACTAATATTTTAAATAGAACTATTTAAAATGAGTTTAAAGAATGCCTTAGCCAATCAATGTATTAACTTTCTAAAAACAGAAGAAACCAAAAAAGAATTAAAAGAAATATTCTCTCCTGTTTTAGAATATTTTTTAAAAGAAATAAATATATATTTGTATTTTTTTATATTTTTCATATTTACCAGCTTTATTTTACATTTAGGAGTTTTACTTTTATTAATTCGTTATAATATTAAATTAAATAAACATAGTATTAGGACAATTGAATAATTTTTATAATTTATATAATTTTTATAATTTTTATAATTTTTATAATTTTTATAATTTTTATAATTTTTATAATTTTTATAATTTTTATAATTTTTATAATTTTTTTTATATATATTATTTATATAAACATAATGAGAGAAAGAACTAGAAGAAGAAAAAATAGAAGAAGTGCGAGTGGGGGTTCATCATTATTCGATTTACTAGTTCCTGCTGGATTATTTGCAGCATCAGACTTTATGAAAAAAAGAAGTAATAAACACGTTCGCTCTAGAAGCTATCTTACACAAAATAGTAATAGAAAATCAAGAAAACGTACATACTAAGTTTTTAACTATTTACTAAGTTTTTAACTATTTACTAACTATTTAAATAATTAGTTAATTTGCGCACATTCCATTTTCTCAATTAACAAATCATATAACATAATTTTAGCACAATTAATATAATTAATTGGTATACTATTTTGATAATGACTAATTGCTTTTGCTAAATTATCTATATTTCCAGTATTTATTGCATTGTCAATAATAGTAATAAACTCATCAACAGCTTGCATGCTCATATTATATTACTAATATTACTAATATTACTAATATTACTAATATTACTAATATTACTAATATTACTAAAGTTATAACAAATCAATTTTTTTTGAAGTAAAGTATTTAAGAAAACAACTTAAAGACACAAACAAAGTAATTTAGTAATGACTATTGAAGACAAAATTAAAAGGTGGGTGATGTTAGATAATCAAATTAAACAATTAATAAGTCAACTACAATTATTAAAAGATGAAAAAGAGGAATTAACAAACCATTTAATAGAGCATTTTGATAATGCTAATAAGAAATATCCTATTATTAATATAAGTGATGGGAAGCTTAATTTTATACAAGTAAAACAACCAAATGGATTAAGTTATAAATTTTTAGAGCAATGTTTTGTTGAATATTTTAATAAAAATGCTAATGCTAATAGCGCAAATGCTAATGCAAATGTTAAATCACTATTAGACTTTATTAAATCAAACAGAACATATAATATTAATAAAACAATTAAACGAGTTTATAATTGAACTAATTTAATATAACTCTATTATATAAATGTATAGCGCTATAAATGATTTATATAAAAATATAACTGATTTAGATAAATCAAATAGTTTACTAAAAAACTTATATATATTACCAGGATTTAATATACAAGAAACCAATAATAATGAAGCAAACTGTGTTAGTTCAACCGATTCATCAAAAGAAAATCCAGTAATGAAAGATTCAATGTTTATGAAATTGCTAGGATTTTTTGACAATACAAAACCCAATCAAACACAAAAAGTAAAACCTAAACTTAAGCTCTCTAAAAAACAAGATAAAACATTTACACGAAAACAAACACAAACACAAACACAATCTCAGTCACAAAAGCAAAAACAAAAACTAAAGCAAAAACAATAATATTAAACAGACACTTTAAACCAATTATTATTATTAAATGGACTAATTAAAATATTGCTTATTCTATCTTTCCAATATTTAACACGTTGTTCAAATAATAATTCTTTATTAGTTTTTGGATATAAATCTTTATCTATATATTGTTTTTCTAATTCACTTTGTTTGGGTTTTACTCCATAACAATTAGAGCCTAAACGTGTATGAGGATTAGGAACATATCCTCCATTTATTCCCGGTAATCCACAATCATATTCGTGACCTTCTTTTCCTTGTAACACACGCCAATCACTTTGGCTTGTTGGGTATAAACCAAGTTGGTCTTTAGTCCAACCATAGCTACACCAGCTTGCTCCCTTAGTTTGTGCTTCTCTTAATTGGTCGTATGTTGCCATTTCGCCATCAAAAGCATTACATACAGCTTTAGCATCGTGATATGTAAATCTATTACCCGGAACATGATATACTTCACTAAAGTTCATACATATATCAGGACCACTAATTGTGGACTTTACCCTTATTTCGGGTTCCACCGAAAACATATTTTTTATTTCTGTTACAACATTAATATTAAAAAAATAGGCCAATCCATTTACAAAGATTAATAATATAAAGATTCCCCATAACAATGCTTCTAAAATAAAATATGAGCCAGAAGGTTCATAGTCATAGTCATAGTCATCGTCACTTGTCAAAGATTTTCCTAAAAAACTAAATAATATGTAATACACTATTATAATTATTATTAAGACTACTAATACAAAAGGATTAGTGCCTAAATTATTTAAATTATTATAAAAATCTTCAGTCACATTATTAAATAATGTCATAATATTATATAATAATAATATATATTATTATTGATTACACAAATTATTAAAAGTTATTAAATAATGCCAATGTCATTATACTTTTCTATAACAATAACAATAAGCTTTTGCGCTAATTAGTGATGCTTCACTAATTTCGGTTACATTAGTATCATTATAGCTATACCATTTTTGATTTGCATTTTTTACATATGAACTATAATGTCCACCTTGAACGCTTCCACTGTGATTACATATTCCAAACAATTCATATATACAATTTGTCTTATTATATCCTAATTCGTAGTTGCCAAAATCAACATCGCATAATGGGGTTTCTATAATATTATTTAATTTACGATTATTATTATCAAATCGTTTAAAATCAACTATCAATATAGTTGGTAAACTCCAAAATTTAATACATTTTTTTACAGATTCTTTTTTATGCGTAGCTTCATTAAACCACGCATTCTCATTTTCCAATAATTCATTACTTGTATATAAATCAAAACAATCATAAATAGTATATGTTTTAGAATTATTAGCATTTTGTGGTATAGGTAGATTGATTACACTAAAACTTTCTGGTGTAATACTATAAATTATATTTTCCGTAGTATTTGAAATAATTAATGATACATGTATTCCAAAAAATAATTGTAATATTTCGGAATAGCTATTTGAATAGTTATTTTTTATCATAATATAACATTTTTTTGCTACTTCATCTATAGTATTTTTTGATGTTCCAATTATATTAATATCTACTTTACGCTCAATACTTTCATGAAAACAGTCAAATAAAAAAATTAGAAACTCAGGTAAATCATTTTGAGCATACCCTGTAAATAATTCTCTCTTTTTTACTTGTGCCATATGTTGAATTGCTCTTATAAATCTATTTGGACTAATAACACAGTTAGTGCTCCACATTAAGTCTTTTAACTGCTTCCACTCGTAAAGTAATAAAGATTTTTCATCATTATTTATAGTAATATTTTCAAGAATTTCATTAAATTCGTAACAATGTGATAATATTTGCATACATGCATTAATATAACATGTATTTCCTAAATTACATAATCCAGTTAGCCCTTTATTATTATATTTATTAAGTAAGCCATTAGAAGACATTACTTTATAATTAATAGTAGACATCATTATGTAGTTAAGTATATATACTTGTATATTTATATATATTTAAATAATTAATTAAATAGTTAATTATAATATTAACTATATTGTAGTTATGAATCCGTATCCTAATCCTAGTAACTTAGAATTGACTATGTTAATTAATTCAATGGTTTATTTAAATAATTATATAAGGACAGTTAATTCTAGTATTGAATATTTAAATAATGCTAGTGCAAATATAAGACACATGCAAGAAACTATGTATTATTACCACGCTAATAATTATCAATTAATGGTAAATAATACAGAATTATTTGCCAGAGCAAATAACGTAGCAAATAATGTAGCAAATAGTGTAGCAAATAACGTAGCAAATAACGTAGCAAATAATGTAGCAAATAACGTAGCAAATAACGTAGCAAATAACGTAGCAAATAACGTAGCAAATAACGTAGCAAATAATAGTAATACAGTTGAAGATTTAAATTTGGAATACTTTGAAGCATTGTCACTGCGTAATTTACAAACAATTATTACTAATAATGTAACAGAATGTAGTTTTTGTTCGTTATGTGAACCATTAAATGAGTCTTGTTCTATAACGCACGAAGATTTTTTACCACAACATAGAGTAACAAAAATTAATGGGTGCGGACATATATTTAATTCAAAGGCTATTAATGAGTGGTTACTTACGCATCAATCATGTCCTAATTGTCGATATAATATATTGTATGATTCCAATATTATTTCTTATAGCATTCAAGAGTCTGATAGTACATTTTATTTTAACATTGAAGACCTTATAAAGTTTTTTCGCTTTATAAATCAATCGTCTTAAGTAAAATAATATAATTAACACGTTTAGCTAATAATTTATTATTTTCTAATGCTATTTGTTTTTGTAGTTTAGTCTTTGTTTTATTATACTTTGCTAGTTTTTCTTTTGAGTCACTATAAATAGTTGGTTGTGTTTTTAGTAACTCTTTAAATTGTGCATGGTCATCACATTCTCTCTTATATAACTCTTCAAGTTTGGCAATTTTATCAAATTTTTTTCGTAAGTCAATACATAACTTGTGTGAATCATTTTTTTTTGAATAAGCAATTTTATGTAAGCGTAGCAAATAGTTTTTCTCATTAGTACATGCTTTACAATAAGTTGACTTGGACTTCTTTTGAAAATTATATAATTTACATATATGTAAATTGTTAGCGTTAGCATAACTAAATAATAAATAACAATTGTTATTTTTTTCAGATAAAATAGTAGGACACTTAGAAGTTATAGTACTATGTTTGCCATTATTATTTTCTCTCAAATGTAACTGTAAAATTTCAATAGCTTTTAATAGGTTATTCATTTATAATAGACCAACTAACAATACTATAATTTATTATCAATTTTTATATATTTTATATACTAATTAATTATACTAAACAAAAGCTAACTACATTTTCCTTCGTAATAGTGCGCCAAATGGGCTCCAATAAGGTAATAGTATTGGTTTTTGATTTAATATTGCTAGTAATTTTTTTGGTAAATATTTTTTATCTACTACTACTTCAAATGTGTAATCTTTAAACCATGACTCCGACATATAATAATTTCCATCATAATCCACGCTATCATCTTTTTCAAACAGTTTATCTCCCCAAGAATTTTCAACAAGAAATCCATTGGTTTTTGAGTTATTTAAGTTATAACCTTTTATTACCATAGCATGGACAGGAGCTGTTTGTCTATAATTTAATGAATCACATTTAGCCATGGCATTATTAAATCCAAAAATGGAATCATAGTCAAAAGCTGCTTTATCCATAAAACTATGTTTATGTGAAATATACTTGTCAATATCAAGACCAATCCATACCGCTTCCTGATTATCTATAGATTTTTTTGTAGCATCAATTAAATAGTCAATTGGAACATTTATTAGACCCCGTCTTTTCTCTCCTAAAACATCAAATGACAATTGCACATCATATTGTTTAAAAAAGGGCGCTTCTTTACAAGGATAATTTATTAAACATACTTTATTTTTTGCATTATATGGAACATATTTTTTATAAAAATCTAATGGACTAACATTTTTAATTATTTTAGCTTTTTTTGATTCTTTTGAATCTTTTGATTCTTCGTAATATTCCCAAGTTATTTTAGTTGGTGGTTCTCCTAAAAATACAACCAAAATTTTATAGCATTCTAATAACATAGAGTTTAATAATGCATTTTTATTTTTAATAAGTTCATTTTTAGGTGTAGTTTTTATTTTGTGAGCGCATTTGCGTATAAAGTCATTATAAAAATTTCTAAGTTCATCCGAATTAGTGCTATGAAAATTATCATCCATATTTGATTTAGGAACAATACCATATTTTTCAATTAAATTAACAAATACATTCCAACGACCACCATCATCAGTTAAATTGTCTAATATATGTATTAATTTAACTACTTTATCATTTGATTGAATAGTTTGTACGTTTACATCATAAGTATCAATTATATAAGTAAGATAATAATTCGCTTTTTCTAATTTGTCAAAAAAAAACAAATAATTTTGCGAAAACTCAAAATCTGGAGCTAACTTGTATTTTTTAATCATTTTGTAGCGCATAATATTTAAAAAGGCAAATATCCAACAACGGCCACTTTGTTTTTGGTCACTAATTTTTGACTGAACGTCAATTAAATTTGTATAAGTTTTTTTCTTATCTTGAATATAATCACTTTTTAATAACACATTTTTAAAATCTGTCTTTGTATTAAAATTTTTTATTATTTTATTTGTTTTATTTTTATTAAATTTTTGTGAAAAATTTGAAATTAACTTATATGTTAATTTATTAACCATATACTATTATATTATATTATATTATATTATATTATAATATATTACAAGATTACTAATTACTAATATTACTTACATTCTTTTAAATAGCTATCAAATAATAGGCTTTTAATTTCTTTACATTTTAGTTCTTCTAGTTTTTTCTCAAATTTTTCTTGTTCGGGCCATTTTGCATGCAATTTGTCTATTTCATTATACCACGATTGTAGTGTAATTCCGCGTTTTTTTTTAAATTCGCTCATATTTTCTAAATTTAACGCATAGAGCTGTAATAATGGTTTCATAATCTGATTGCTAATATAATGCGCGTAATCCAATTTTAATTTATTTTGAATAATAAAATCAGGTGTCTCTATTTTTTCACCTTGAAGTGCTTTTTTATTAGCATTTACAATATATGCATAATACATTCTATCGCCTGAACTAGGTTTATTACCAATGTCTCGCTGACCGATTCGCTCAGCCAATACTTTATGTGCTATTTGATTGGGATTTTTATAATAGCTTCGTAAAGATTTGGTTACCAATAATTTTTCAATTGAATATTGTCCAGCAATCAATTTTTCAAGACTCTCATTTAGAAATTTTATTGATTTAGTAATACTCTTTTCTTTCATAATAATATTTACAATAGTTCCATATATATCTTTTACTAGCGGAGCATTATCTCTGCGTTTAAGCACAATACCCATATACTTTAGTTTGCCTTTTTCTATATTTTCTTCATACAATATACCTACATAACGTTTCTTAGATAATAATATCCAAGGCCAAAATGTTTTTTCATATTCTAAATCGTGTGGTTTTTTTAGAAATTGACTTGCTAAATTCCCTGCTTTTTTTGCTAGTTCAATAGTATAAATAAGAGCTTGATTATTTATAATTTTTTCATCGTTAATTGGATTTCTCAAATTAAATTTGAAAAATACTGAATCTGTATCACCATATACACATTGCGCTTTTGCCTTTACAACTGTACCATCATCTAATGTTACCAAAACATCGTTATAGCATTCTTCAATAATTGCCCGTCCGTAAAATAATAATTTACGACCAATAGCTGTTGTTGAAGCGGCAACGTCCCCTTCATAAAAAGCACTTGTAATTGCTCCCATTTGGCCATATAATGAATTTGCTGTTACTTTAATGCTTAGTTGTCGCTTATCTAACACATTTTTCATAAACTCATCTTTTTCCAATAAAATTAATTTTCGGGTTGCTTTTCGCGCCGCTAACAACTCCTCTAAAATAGCTGGCATAATAGCTTTACCATCTTTATCTGGAAATTGAGCGAATCTACAAATTTTATAACCAATAATCACTTTTTTCTCAGCTGCTTTTGGGCTGGGTCGTATATATTTATATGTATCATATTTCACATCAATATATTTATAACCCAAATCATATAAGTTATCGTAGCAATAATCTCCATGCTCAGATTTTTCCCCGGTTTCTTTAATTAAATTATTACTTAAATCATATTCTTTAGTCCATACTTTTGAGTCGTGTGACAAATTTTCGGAAATAATAGACGATGGATAAAGAGAACTATAGTCAACACAAGCAACTGGCTCTTCTAAATATATTCCAGTTTTTGGTGTAAAAACATGAGCACCTTCATAACCTCCGCCTGTTTTTTGCTTATTGACAACTGGCATAAGTGTATTTTTTTCTCCACATTTTTTAGAAACATAGCTTTGTAGTTTAATTCCTTGTCCGCGCAATAGTAAATAGCTTAGCGGAACATCACATAAATTTGACATTTCTACTTTGTCGGTAATTACATCTACTTTTAATAATAACCAAATAACATTGTCGCAATCAGCAAGACAATATTTACCAACAGTCCATCGGTCATAATCAGAACCATTAGCAAGCGCAAATATTTCTTGTGGAGACACATCATCTTTTGCTAATCCCCAGTTATATTTGTAATTGGCCAAATCCAGTTCTTCTAGACCTTCAATCACAAACCATTGTTCGTCTTTATTAATTTCAATAATTTCAAATTTTTGCCCTTTTTTATATAAATTATTACTGAACCCTTGCTCATCAAACTTTATATAACTACCCACACTAATACCTGTAAGATTTTTACTATATATTTTTGTGCTATTATTTTCATTATTTAACACAATTTTACTAATAGAGTCACTAATAAAATAGCTTGATGTAAAGTCTAGCTTATTAGAACTTAATGTAAATTCTTTACGAAAAATGACACACATATCTATAATAATGCGTCCAGGCATTTTTATAAATTTTAAATTATATTCACCACTTGCTAAAACAATCTTATTTGTTTCAATGTCTTTATAATCCTTTTTTTGAGTGTCGCTAGATTTAGCCAACTTATCTCTATATTCAGCACGCCAATCATTTGAAATACATATTTCATTTTTGTTTCGCGAAAGTTTGAGAAACTCATTTACACAATTTAGCTCTTTAGACCGTTTATACATAAATTCAAAATCAAACCCCGTAATATTATAGCCTGTAATAATATGCGGATTTTCGCTATTAATAATTTTTGTAAATGTTAATAATACTTCTTTTTCAGTACAGCGTTCTAATACAATTACGTTATTTTCTTGTGCCCATAATAAATATTTATCTGGAATTTTACAACCGCCTTTAACAATAATAATGCGTTTATATGGTTTAGGTTCTGTATAATTAATAAAACTTAAACCAATAAATGTAATTATGTCACCTTCTAATGCTGGAAAGTTAGTATTGGCAAATGCTTCTGTTAGCTTTACCAATTTTGTAGCATATTCACAGCTATTGTCCTTAATTAATTCTATTAATGTGCAATCTTTTTTATAATCTTTTATTTTAGGTTTGCGTTTGTTATATTTTACTTGACTTTCAGTTTCCCCATCATTAATGCAATCATGTTCTTCATCGTCTTCATTTTCATCTTCAGTTTCAGATTCTGAGTCAGCGCCGTCCAAAACAATATCACTATTTAATGACACATTGAACTTTGATGGATTATAGTTTGTTAATTTATTTATTAATATTTCCATTTCATCTAATGTAATAGAAGGGTTCTTAGGATATACTTTTTGTATATAACTTAATTTGTCATGTGTTAAATCAAACGCACTTAAAATCTCGTGTTTTAAATTATTAAAATCATAATTAAGTTTGAAATTTTCAGAACTCGAATTGTAATTTTCAAGTATATTTGTTGCTAATTTTTTATAATTTTTAATTGGAATAGGAAAATCACCATGACTACTACTTGCCTCAATATCAAAGCTACATATATTATATTTTACTAATGTTTCTTTTTCTTTATAATCATAAATATCTTCGTAATTTATTGAGTATTCATAAGAGCAATTTGTTGTCTTATTACTAATAATTCGCACTTTGTTTGAAGGTATTTTTATCCATCCACTTGGACTAATATGTTTTTCATGAAAGAATTTTAATAGTGGCGGAATGTCTGCCTCATATAAATAACAATGCGTTGTTCCAATGTCATCAGTATATTTATATCCGTCTTCTTTTAATGTTCTTTCAAACTGACCTGTTTTACTGGTTTTATCATCATAAAATATTTTTTTTAATTTATTATATGCTCCACTATTAGTAAATGAAACTTTAACAAAATTATGTAATTTTTTATTATCAAAACCATATAACTTGTGCCTTTTTACTAACACACATTCAACTATTGAGTCTTCATAATAATTGCCAACCAATTGTTTCATATGTCCCATAAATTCATTTTTACGTTGGTCATTCCAGTCTTCGCTAACCATAATGTAGAAAAATGGATAAAACTTTTCTATAAATATGGATGCTGTCTTATTTGATGAATTTATTCCAAATGCTTGAATAATGAATTGTTTATTATCTTTATAATTGTTTCCTTTACTGTTTTCCTCTAATACATTGTAGTCATAACATTTAAAACATTTATATGTTGTCATATTATTTAATAAACTATTTAATTAGTAGTCTTTAAATTTATAAAAACTTTTCAATTTTTTATATAATTTTTTATATAATTTTTTTTATAATTTTTTTTATAATTTCTTATATAATTTTTTATATAATTTTTTTTATAATTTCTCATATAATTTTTTATATATTTATATAAATATATGTCGACTATTCCTAAACTAATTTTTATTGTTCCATATAGAGACCGCGAAAGAGAAAAACACCATTTTTCTATATATATGAAATATATTATGGAAGACTATAACAAAGACGATTATGAAATATATTATAGTCATCAAACCGATTCTAGAATGTTTAATCGCGGAGCAACAAAAAATATTGGTTTTATGGTTATGAAAGAAAAATATCCAAATGATTATAAAAACATTACCTTTGTATTTAATGATGTTGATACATTGCCAGCAATGAAAAATTTATTTGATTATATAACATATCCAGGAACAGTAAAACATTTTTATGGTTTTACTTTTGCTTTAGGAGGAATAGTTTCAATAACTGGAGGTGATTTTGAAAAATGCAATGGGTTCCCAAATAATTGGGGATGGGGACTAGAAGACAATGCTTTAAATGATAGGGTACTACAACAATCATTAACTATTAACAGGGACCAATTTTTACCAGTTCATTCTAAGAATATAATTCATTTATATGACAACCCAATAAGACTAGTTAACACTAGAGAACCACTGGCTTATGTTAGTGGCAAATTGATTGATAATTTAAATAATATAAGTAATTTATATTATTCAATTGTTAATAATGCTAATACTAATACTATAAATGAAGACACCAATAAACTAAGTGCTATAAAACAAAATGAATATATTATAAATATACATAATTTTGAAACATTAATTCCTAGTGCTAGTACGTATTATAAACAAAATATGTTAGAAAGTAATGTACTAAAAGCATATAAAAGCTCAACATTAGTAAAAAGAAATGTTAATCCAAGATGGTTACTAACTAATACTTTTAACAAGTGAATTTGAGTTTTTATTCAACAGAAACAACTTTTGCCAAGTTGCGTGGTTTATCTGGATTAATATGCTTACCTAATGACACTTCATATGCTAATTTTTGTAATGTTATTATGTATAAAATTTCATTATAATAGTCAAGATTTACTAACAATATAAATTTATCTTCACTTAATTTTAAGTCATCTATAATATTTTGAGAGTTTGTTATAACAAATATGTTGGTTTCGCGAGCAATTATTTCATAATATGTTGATTTTAAATTATTTAGATCCTTAGTATTATGTATATCTATTAATAATAGTGTTAAACTTGAACTAGTTAATAGCGCAAAAGGCCCGTGTTTTAATGAGCTAGCACTAAAACCCTCACAATGGATATAGCAAACCTCTTTAATTTTTAGAGCACCTTCACACGCTATTGGATACAATTTGTCTTTTCCTAATATAAATATACTTGTTACATTATTGTTAATAATGTAATCCTTTAAACCATTAATTTTATTCATAAAATTAATATCATATAATAGTTGTCTTACACTATTTGGAAGTATTCTAAGATTGTCTATTTTTTTTATATTACTATAATAATCATTATTTACAAACCACATACTAAGTAGGCTTAATATTATTAACATGCTTGTAAATGATTTTGTTGAAGCAACACTAATTTCTGTTCCAGCATTCATATATATACCACAATCCACTTCGCGCGCTATTAACGAATCTACTTTATTTATTATACCCAAAGTTACGCATTTCTTGGCCTTACAAATTTTCAAACAATTATATACATCCATTGTTTCACCCGATTGTGATAAAAATACGCACAAAGTAGTACAATGATTTTTAATATTCGGTAAAATATTTTCATTAAACTCACACGCATTTACACTTTTAACACATACAAATTGTTTTATTTCATTTAAATAGAGCTCGCCTATTAATGACGCATTATAACTTGTTCCGCAACCAATTAAATAAATAAATTCTATATACTTTATAATATTACTTATATTATCTAATCCTCCCAATTTGATAATATTATTATTAATGCGACCACCATAATTATATGCTTTTTGTAGTGTTTCTGGTTGTTCCATTATTTCTTTTAACATCCAATGGCTATAATTTCCTATGTTTTCAACTATATTTTCATAACATACTTTTTTAATAGTATAATTAGATAAATCAGTTAAATTATCTGGTGTAGTTTGGTCTATAGCAATATATGAGGACAAGGACATATTATTTATTAAATTAGTATAACTACCATTACTTATTTTAATAATATTATTGTCTTTCAATGGAATATAATCACTTATTAAGCATGCAAAGCCATTTGTTTCTGAAGTACATATTATAAAATCATTATTATAACCTAATAATAATGGAGACCCTTTTCTTGTCACATAATATGTATCTAATTGTTTAGTATAAATGATTACAAGAGCCCATGTTCCTTCTAACTGACTTAGCGTTTTTTTTATTGCTTCTTCAATATTACATTTCATAACTATAATATAATATTCTATTAAATTAGCAATTACTTCGCTATCTGTATCACTGTAAAAATTATAGTTCTTAGATTGTAAAAACTCTTTTATTGTCATAAAATTATTTATTATACCATTATGAACTAGTATAATTTGCTTGTGTTGTGATATATGGGGGTGTGCATTAGCATCAGTCTTACCGCCATGAGTAGCCCATCTTGTATGTCCAAGTGCTATTCTAGAAAACAATTGTTGCTTATATACTTGTTGTTGATGTAAGTCATTTGTTTCATATAATGATTTAACTAAATCAAAACAGTCATGTTTTAGTGTTGATGCTTTTTTAATTATTTCAAATTTGCTTGTAATGTCATTATAATAACATATTCCAATGGAGTCATAGCCTCTATTTTGTATTAATTCTAAACTATTAAAAATATGTTTTAATGAATTTTTTGTATTTTTGGAATATATAAACGTTATTCCACACATAACATAATATAAATACAAAAAGTTTTATATTTATATTATAACTTGTAAATATTATAACTTGTAAATATTATAACTTGTAAATATTATAACTTGTAAATATTATAACTTGTAAATATTATAACTTGTAAATATTATAACTTGTAAATATTATAACTTGTAAATATTATAACCTGTAAAGACTATAAAGACTATAATGACTATAAATAATGGCCTTTTCCTGTTTTAAATATTTTAAAACGAGGAGTATAAGGAACAATATTAGCATAATTAACTTGTGTTGGTAAAGGGGTGTTATTGCGTATATCTTCTCTTAAATCTTCTATACATTGTTGAGATAGTCTATTGCGTCTATTTGACCTAACTAAATTAGCAAAATTTTGTCTTACTAATCTATTGGTTATAAAAGTTTGACTAGCTTTTGCTGAACTATGTTTATTTGCATTAATTTTATTTTTAATTAAGTCTTCTGTTGTGGTTATACATTGTTCATCTATTTGGTATTGGTTAATAAAACCACGACCAACAATTGAATTTTCATCGTATGGTGTAATTGATAATAGCTTTGGAACATTATTTAATCCAATAAGCCCTTGTATCATTTTTCTTGATAAGTTACTACTATTTTTCTCTGGAATAATTATACTGTTTAATCTTGAAGTACTTGCTCCCGGTAAAAGCTCAATTGCTTTTGATAATGTATCAATATTACTTGGATCTCTAATAATTTCAATATTATTATTTGGATATCTATAAAGAGGGTTTGGATCTGTTTCTGGATTATGATATATATATATACATTCTACATCTGTAAAATCGCGACTTGGTGTTGTATAAATTAAACTCTCAAAACTTATAGAACTAGTGTTTATTTTGATGTTATTATTTAATACATCAAAAGTAAAAAATGTATTAAAATAGACATCATAATTGAATCTTACATCTAAAAGCACGGGTTTATCTAGATTATAATATGAACTTTCTATAGTAGTTTGTGTTTGAGGTAGATTTCTAGTATTTAAATTATTAGGGTTTGTTATGATTACATTATCAAAACTAATTGTATTAATGCTATAATTAGTACTATTATTGAAGTAACTAATATTTGGTCTTATAATGCTTCCAGATAAACTGGTGAAAGCAAGATTATTAAACTCATTAAAATAACTTTTTAAGTTATTAACATCAAATAAGTTATTAAAATAAATAGAAAATATTTTATTAGTACTAGTAAAAATATTATAAGCGCTAACACTTTTCAAAAGTATATTTGCTGATAGCTCAGTATCATACAAATAATTATTGTCAATATATTGTTGCAGACTATCATATTTTTTTTTGATATTAAGTGGATTATAAATAGAGCTAACATTAATATTTTCTAAAAAAGTTAGCTTTCCTGAATTATATGGAAAACTAATATGTTTATATATATCACTTTGAATAAGACCTGTTCTAAAATTACCCAAAGATAAATAAATAATATATGAGTTGCTTATTTTTGTAGTAAATGTAATGGGCTTTAGTGGAGTTGACACTTGAACGTTTAAAAAATGTATAGTAGAGCTAGTATCAAATACTATTTGGCTTGTTGCTTTTTTAACCATTTCAAAATTATTTGTTCTAATTAAAAAAGTCTCAAAACTTATTGTTAGCCCACTAGATCTATCAGCATAACTCAAGTCAACTGTATAGACTATTTTTTTATTATTAATAGTATATTTATTATATATATTATTATATATACTAAAAGGTGTAGCGCTAGTGCTAGTGATTTGTGTTAATGATGTTATATTAGAAATGTCACTAAATGTAGTAAAACTAGTTAGACTAGCATCTCTATATAAATTAGTGAGTTCATCTGATGGTGTTATACTTTTAATTTTACACATTAAACCATTATAACATATATCAGACCCTAGTCCTCTAGTAAAAAAAGTATAACTAGAATCTCTAAATATATAGTCTTTTATATTTAGTTTATAATAATCATAATTTGGATTATTAGAACTATTAGAACTACTATTTTTATTAAAATTGGAACTACTATCTTTATTATTAAAATAATAATTTAAATGAAAATAGAAGAACTTTTCATCATTAGAAGTAATTGTGGAATTTTTTACTAAATAATTATTGGCAAGGTCATAATTATTTATGTTAGTATTTTTAATAAATAATAATTTTCCAAATTTGTTATTATCAGTAAAAATAAATTTTATGTTATTTTTTATATTATTTAATGTTAATAAACAATCAGATAATGTAGTGTTATTGTTTGTAATGCTATTGTAGTTTAATATTATAATATTTGTAGAATTATCTAGTTGGTTAAAAAATTTATTTCTTTCTGTCAATCTAGGCATACTATCAGTAGCAAGTTGTGTATTTAGTAAAATTTTTGCTCCTTCACTAACACTATTTATATTATTTTGTGTCAAAATAATATAGTTATTTCTCGTGCTGCTTAAGTTAAGTGCCATATAATTAAAAATAACATTATATATTCTTAAATTTATGTATTAAATTTATGTATTAAATTTATGTATTAAATTTATGTATTAAATTTATGTATTAAATTTATGTATTAAATTTATGATATTATATCTGTATTATTAAAATACCAATTTGTTGATAAATAATCCGCTTTTGTATCACTGAGCTTACTTTCTTTACTTGATTTTAGATTTGGACCTTTATACATTATTGAATTTATTTCGAATGTTCCTATAGCATAGTTATAATATTTTAAATTAGAAATAGCGCCATCAAATCCACCATTATAATTGACATACAAATTATCATAGTTTTGTTTAATAATATTTGATAATTTATGACGTTTTGTTAAATTGCCATTAATATAAATATCAACCACATTTTGTGCTGTTGTTCTAATTACTACACATACCCATTTTTTTATTGGAATGCCATCGACATATATATCATCATAATATGTATTATTATTGTTTTCATTATTATGAAAAACATTTACTCTAACTAACATTCCTAAAAGAGGGAACTTGTCTAACAAATCATCGCTCATATTTTTTTTACCATTATATAAATATACACCCGGACAATTGTTTGGACCAAATATTCCTGTTCCCCCTTCTCCTGTTGAATTTGGTGAAGATCCTTTATTAAAAACATGTTTAAAGTCAATTGTTTCTTTATAATCTGTAGCATTAACATGTATCCAAAATGCGTAAGTAAATTCTATTCCTTCATATTCATTAATACTGCGCAAAATTGGGATTGATGATTTTTCGCCTAAAGACTGTGTAATAGTTAGTCCTTCTGTCCCATCTTTTAATCCATATATTAAAAATGGTGTTTCTGATGGTGAAAAAAAATAATATAATAATTTAGTTCCAACATAAAATAATAAAGAAAAAATTATTATTATTGCCAATAAAAATGTAATTTTTGCTATCATTGTATTTGATGATAAAAAATCATTTGCTGATTTTAATCTTGATTCCGCGCTATATGGAATAGCAGCATTAATATTTTTTGAAATATTAGTAAATATACTTTCTGGAGGATTCATAATATTAATATATAATATTATATAAATTATATAAATTATATTTCAAAACTGCCTTTTTCTGTATTATACTCTAAAAAGCTTACTTTTAATCTATATTTATTAAATAATGATTTTGCTAATGATTTATCAATTCCTTCTTTATATATATTGTATGCTTCTTGTGGATTTATGGAATCATTTTCGTAGCGAATTCGTGTAATAAAGCCTTCAAAGCCACTATTAAGACCTTCATTATTTGCTGCGCCCGCGCCTTGAGCCATATTTCCTATATATATATTTTTTTTCTCACTTGTGCTATAAAAATTATGATATAATCCATGCATTATAAATGAATTTCGCAGTTTCCCATCTAAATATACATCTAATGTTCTTGTGTCAATACTTAATGTCAAATTATTCCATTTTTGAACTGGTATATTTGGTATTTTATATCTTGTGTAATTTCTTCTATTTACTAAAGCACTTCTTGCTCTACCTGATACATTATTATCTAAATATGTTTCAATATCAATTAATAAATTGTTTTCGTATTTATCTAAAGCAATATTTATATTTTTAGGTTTGATTTGGTTTAAACTAATATCTTTTTCAACTTTAGTGCTTAAACCGCTTAACATTGAAGCCAGTTCAGGTAATGTTGGTGCTTTTGAATCAACGGCCATATATAATACATTTTTTTCGTTTGATATATTATTTCCCCAGTTATCTATGTAAAACCATACACTTAATGTAAAATTTGATGAGCTATTTTCTGGAATATCTTTTGCCATTATTACATTAGTGTTTGATACAAACAATGAATTTACTGTACTTTGTAGTTCTACAGGCGCTGATGCATCACACATAACATCATAAATTATATTTGTTTTGAAAAATAGATTGCGAAGGCCCCATATTACTACAATAATCAAGATTATTACAATAATAATATTAAATATGCCCATATTAAAATATTATTATATTAAAATATTAAAATAATAAAACATCTTAAATATAATAGTTTAAATATAAAATCTTATTTCTTATTTTTATTTTTTTTATTTATTTGTTATTTGTTATTTGATATTTTTTAATTTATTTGTTATTTGTTATTTGATATTTTTTAATTTATTTGTTATTTGTTATTTGTTATTTGTTATTTGTTATTTGATATTTTTTAATTTATTTGTTATTTGTTAAATTATATAATAACTCAATTGTTAATGGACTTGTAATTTCACTATAATAGTTTATTTCTTTAATACTTCCTTGAATTCCGTCATTTTCCCCTATTGTTACCTTATCGCCTTTAAAATATGGAGTTATGTCTTTTTTTGTTCCTACCAATTTACCATCTATAAAAACATCTATGTTATTATTGGAATAATTAATAACAAAAAATAACCATTTTTGATGTTTTATATTTTTCCCTTCATATATAGTATCTAACTGGTCTCCTTTATTATTTAGTGTTCTAGATCTAACAATGATAGATTGTGATTTTCCATTATAATATATTACTGGTTTATAAGCATAATTAAATATTTCAGTGTCTTTATTATAAGCTGGTGATGTATTTGTTGGTTGTGGATTTATATAAACATAAAAACTTATACTATATGTATAATTGTATGGAAATTTGTTTATAGTTTTGGGTGGGTCATAAAAGCTAGTTTTTACATTATATATTCCATTATAATCATTTTTTAATAATTTAAAATTATAACCTTTTGTGTCACTTATATTGTCTTTTGCTTGTTTAGTTATATCTTTAGATTCAGGAGCTATTTCTGTTGAACTATCAAATGCTTTAAATAGTGTATTTTCTTGCTTATTTAAATTTAATGTACTTAATAATGAGTCAATTGGATTTGTTATAATAGGATTGCTTGTGCTATCATCTTTAGGTATTGGAATATCAATAGTGGAATTAACACTTTTATTAAGATTTTGATATATACCAATGACCTTTTTTTCATTTAAATAATAAGGGTCTGTTCCTTTTAATAGGCTGCTTTTATTAAGTGTTCTAAAATATTTAAATAAAAACGGCAATACAAATAGCAATGTTATTAATAGCAATAATATAAAAAGTAATAAATATACAGGACTTGGTGTTAATTTAATATCTTTATTTATTTCATCAATAACAATTAGTAACAAACAAGGTATAAAGAATATAGTTTTTTTGATAATACAAATGTAATCATAAATAAAGAGAGTCTTACTTGTATCACTATATTCACATGAGTCATCTGAACCAGTTGTTTTTATTGAAAATAGTGCGGCAAAAATTGCCAACACAACAATGACAATTGTTATGCTTATTAATGATTGTGTAATACTAAACGTATTAGTATTTTTTTGTGCATACAGCACATAGTTGATTATGTATATAATACTTATTAGTATAAATAATAATAGCCCAATATACATAAACAAAATTCTTAATGGTTTTAAATATGTGTTTTGAATTTTTATATTATCTATATTATAGCTATTAGTATCATAACCTAATTTGGTTAGCTCCATGGTGTCAGTGCCAGTTATTGCAAGTCTCTCATTTTGATTAATCTTATTATTATTATTATTTCTAAATACTAGAAAAAGAAAATAAAAGACTCCAACGCCTAACAATAGTATTGCTCCTAATATTTCGTAGGGTGTATCTTTTATTCCAAATACATTATAATAACTATTTAAATAATAAATAAGACCAAATATTAATAAAATGACTAACACATTAATGTATCTATAGTAAAAATATTCATATTCATTGGAAGTAGAACTGTTTTTTTTGAATTTTATTCCATTAATTAACACATCTGTTGAAATACTTATACTATTTTTTAAGAAATTTACTGTTTTATCTGAATAGTCACTAATTGTATTAAAACTTGCTTTTAATAATTGTGTCATTATTAGATAATATTAATAATATAAATTAATAAATTTATATTATTCTCTGTTATAAAGTTTGTGTTATAAAGCTTGTGTTATAAAGTTTGTGTTATAAAGCTTGTGTTATAAAGCTTGTGTTATAAAGCTTGTGTTATAAAGTTTGTGTTATCAATGTTACAAATTTTCATATGCTGTTTTTTTTCCATGACAATCTCTACATAAAGCTACTAAATTAGTAATATCATTGGAACCGCCATATTCTAGTTTCATAACATGGTCTACTTCAAACCATGCAGGCAACTGTTTTTGGCAACCTTTACAATGCCAGTTTTGCGAAGCCGCCACAAATTTTTTCTTGGTTTCACTTACACTTCTTTTTGTTGAAGTATTTCCAGACTGTAATATTTTTTGTTGCTGCTTTGTCATATTATTATAATTTGCATTTATTGACTTTTGTAAATGTTGAGACTCTCTATAGTTTGTTCCGGCGCTCAAATTATAATTATTATTTAATTCATTACTTATTGATTTAGATGTAAAATCAATAATTGGAGTTATAATACTAGCAGTGTTTCTGTCTATTGGTAAATATTTAATGTAACCGTTTGTATTAACTACAAAATCTTTATAATTTGCGGGATTTTTCTTTATAAATAAATATATACATAGTCCAACAAAAGCAATTAGTCCCATTTTATAATATTTTTCATAATTTTTAAGTTTAGCTAGTAATTTACCTTCAAAGTATGTATTAAGCAATACAAAACCCGTTATAGTTAATATGAGCAATTCAAATTTCATATTTATTATTAATAATTATAATAATATATTAATTATAGTAAATATAATATAATTATACGTTATAAATTTATTATAAAAAATTTATAATAAAAATAAAAAACTATTATTTAAACTTAATAGTGAGTCCAATTATTACTAATACTAACAATAGTACTAAGCTCCCAAAAATGTATTTTTGCTTATTTCTGCTTTCTTCATATTTTTTTAGCTCCTTAATTTTATAGTTTTCATAATATTTATTCATTGCGTCATAATAAGTTATTTCTGGTTTTCCTAAATAAATATTTATTTTATTATGTATAAAATGCACCCATTTTACAAACGACTCACGAGAGTCTAAATATGGTGTAACAGGATAAGCATCTAAAAATTTACTAAATACATTACCAATGTCACTAATTGGTAAAAACAACGGTAAATTTGTTATAAAGTCATAATATTTCTTTTTTGTTGAATCATTGCTATTGTTAGGATAACTTAAGGCAATTGTATATAAAACAAACCAATAATGTGGTCCCCATATTATTGGATTTAATACATTATTATTAGACATATTATTATTAGACATATTATTGTTTGACATAACTTATAAATAACATTAACAAAACTATTGCGTATTTTTACCATAAAAACTCTTATTTAGTTCATATATTAATTTAAGTGTTATAATAATCATTATAACTTTATATAAATTGATTGAATTGTCAAACAGTTTACCATTTAAGAATGTGTGTTGGTTTGTTAATATATGACTAACAACTCCTAATGGTAAAAGCATTAAATAATATACTTGTCTATTTAGTCCAGTATATACTCTTATAAATGGTTCAATCAAATAGGCAATAAAAAACGTCATAAATAAATCAAATAATGACATGCCTAAATTACTTGAATTATAATATGGTTGCTCAAATTGAATGCAATAACTTCGTAGTTCTTTTATATCCATTTTGTATATATTATATTTTATTCTTAAAATCCGATTTAAATCATAAATTCATTCCAGTCATAGTCTTCTTCGTGTTTTAAGCATTTGCTATTGTTTAGTTCAAACATTTTTTGTCTTATTAATTCCAGATTTTTTTTAGCTTCTTCGTGGTTTTCTTCGGCATCTTCAAGATTATACTGTAGTTCCATCGTGACTGAACAAAAATAGTTATGATCAATTTGATAGTTAATTAAATCTGCTTCTGCGTTGTTTAGTTCTATATGAGAATAACCTAATGTCTTAATAGCTTCTTCAAGCTCTCTTTCACAAACTAATTGTTCAAAAGATAGTGCTTGTATTTTTTCCAACTTTTTAAATAGCTCATTATGTTGTTGCGAAACACGCCATCTACAATAGTCTAAGCGGAAGCCATAATTATTTAAATTTATATTTTCATTTACAAGCTGTCTTGCTATAAGTCTTTTCATTCTATTAGAAACAACTAACCATTGCCTAAAATCGTCGTTTTCATTATATACTTTACACACATTAATACCAAAATGCTGGCTACCTTTACTTGTTTCATGATATACATAATACCTTGGATAATCTTGACATTTTCTTTCTGAATCGTAGCTTGTCTGATAAGTCTGCATTTAACATTAATAAGATTTATAATCTTACAATAACATCTCAATTTTTATTTATCAATATAATATATTATATTTTATTCTTAAAACCTTTAAAATGTGTATTTTAAATAAATATAAAACTATAACACGTTAATAGTTTAACTAACTATTAACGCAACCTATGAATATTAAGAAGCAAGTATTTTGCAACAATTGTGGTAAATTAGGACACTTATTTCATAATTGTCGTGTTCCTATAACTAGTATTGGAATTATTCCGTTACGAATAGTTAAAAAGTTTAATCCTGATTTACAAGTTAATGAAAATGTTATTGAACTATTAATAATAAAGCGGAAAGACAGCTTGGCCTTTATAGATTTTATGAGAGGAAAATATATTATGGAAGACAAAAATTATATTTTAAATTTATTAAATAATATGAGCGTAAATGAGAGAAGTTATTTGCTAACTAATGATTTTGATACAATATGGAGCTATTTATGGAATTATAATACAAATAATTTATATAGAAATGAAGAAAAGTTGTCAAAAATCAAATTTAACAAATTGAAATTTGGCTTTACAAGTATTTTAGAAAGTTACAATTTAAAAGAGTTGGTAGATTTATGTGATAAAAACTATAATGAACCTGAGTGGGGATTTCCTAAAGGTCGCAGAAATTATCACGAAAAAGATATTGTGTGTGGACTACGAGAATTTGAAGAAGAAACAGGATATAAAAAAAGTGATATTGAAATTTTTAATAATATTGTTCCATTTGAAGAAATTTTTACAGGTTCAAATTATAAATCTTATAAGCACAAATATTTTGTTGGTATTATTAGTAATAATACAATTCCATTAGCTAACTTTCAAATTTATGAAATTAGTGAAATTAAGTGGGTTCCTATTGATGAAGTACATAATTATATTAGAGATTATAACTATGAAAAAACAAATATAATAAATGATTTAAATAAATTATTAAAAACATATAGATTATATATATAATATGATTGTCTCTGAAGAAGCGGAACCTAATAAAGACGTCATTAATGATTTACAAGAAGAAGAAAAAGAAGAACAATCAATAGAAGACTCAGCAGAAGAATCAGAGCAAGAAGAGCCATTAGAAGCCTCAGCAGAAGCAACAGAAGAACCAATAGAACCAATAGAACCAATAGAAGAAGATCGAATAGATGAATCGGCAGAAGAAGCAGAACCAGAAATAATGGATGAAGGAGCTGGTAAAAAGAAGGAAGAAGACGAAGAAGACTTGGAAGAAGATGAAGACGACGACGATGACGACGACGATGACGACGACGATGACGACGACGACGAAGCTGATACTGATACTGGCTTGAATGAAGAGGAAGAAGAAGACGAAGATGAAGATGACGAAGACTCTACTAGTTATAATAGACAACCTTATAAGAAAACGAAAACCAATAATTTAAAATTGGCGCAAATGTTTCAAGAAAATATGAATAAATTAAGCCTAGATAAAAGTGAATTAATAGAGCTAGAACAAAATGTTAAAACCAAGAATGATACAAAATATTTTTTAAATGCAATTGAGTTATTGAATATGAAAGAATTAAATGATTCTTTCGATAAAAATTATAAATTCTTATATCCACATTTAGATGATGAATTTTTCAATATTAAAATAGCACATAAAAAAGAGTTTGCCGAAAATAAATTACAAGTAAATATTGATTCTGATTTTGAAAAATTAAGCAATGAAATATGTGATAAGGATTTTGAGCTAGCGCCATATCAAAAATTCATAAAGAATTTTTTATCATCAAATACACCATATAATGGTTTATTACTTTATCATGGACTAGGCACAGGCAAAACTTGTTCCGCAATAGGTGTTGCTGAAGAAACAAGAAAATATTTAAAATATATGGGTTATAATGAACGAATCATAATAGTAGCCTCTCCAAACGTCCAAGAAAATTTCTATTTACAGTTATTTGATGAACGAAAATTAGAATTTAAAAATAATAACTGGACTATTAATAATTGTGCGGGTCAAAGCATATTAGATGAGATTAATAGCACGCATAAAAATTTAACACGAGAGAAAGTAATAAAAATTATGACAAATATAATAAATAATTATTATTTATTTATGGGCTATACACAGTTTGCAAATCTCATAATAAAGAAATCTAATCCTTCAAATCCTTCAAATCCTTCAAATCCTTCAAATCCTAGTAATCCATTAGACACCACACAAAAAAAGAAGATGGCAGAACGATTACAAAAATTCTTTGACAATAGATTAATAATAATTGATGAATTCCATAATATAAGGCAATCTAAAGACAATAGTAACAAACTGGTTTCAAACGAATTACTTAAGCTTGTTAAAAATGTTAATAATTTAAAATTATTATTTCTATCAGCAACACCAATGTTTAATGATTATAAAGAAATCATATTTTTGATTAATATATTAAATATGAACGATAGGCGTAGCATTGTAGATATTAAAGATATATTTAATAGCGATGGTTCTTTTATAGTAAATAGCAAAGGCGAAGAAGTAGGATTACAATTGTTTAAGCGAAAAATAAATGGTTACATTAGTTATGTGAAAGGAGATAATCCTTTAAGTTTTCCTTTTAGAATTTTACCAAATGATTTTTCGCCATCTAATAGTATAAAAACAAAAACTTATCCACAATTTAAAATTAATGGTACTCCATTAACACAATCAATAGAACTGTTTGATATATACATAAATGAAGGCATCTCTCCATATCAAGAATTTGTATATAATATTATACTAAAAAATAATATGTCAAAATTTGATGAAGACAAACTAAATAATATGGACTCCTTTGGTTATACATTATTACAAAAACCCTTAGAAGCATTAAATATTGTATTTCCAAATAGCAAATTAGAATCGTATTTTGAAGAAAAATTGGCTTATAATGAGCATAATATTACACAATTATTAGAAACACTTAATATGGAAGAAATAAATAGTTTGTTTTCTATTAAAGATGTAATTGGTAAAGCAGGCATTAATAGTCTTATGAGCTATCAAGAAAGTTATGCACCTAAATCAAGGCACAACTATAGTTATAAAGCTAGCACAAGTCCCAATATTTTTGATATTAATAACATTGGTAAATATAGTTACAAAATTAAATCAATAATAGACTCTATTATATATAGTAAGGGTCCTATTATTGTGTATTCACAATTTATTGATGCTGGATTGATTCCAATTGCCTTAACATTAGAGTCTATTGGATTTACAAGATATGGAAGTAATAGATCACTTTTTTTAACACCTCAAAGCGAAGAATTAGATATTGCTAGTTATAAGAAAAAGTCTGAATTAGGTGCTGGTTCTAAATTCCATGGTGCAAAATATATTATTATTAGTGGAAATGAGAATTTGTCTCCTGATGTTGTTGGTGATTTAAAAGCAGCAACAGACTCAAATAATAGTGATGGTAAAAATGTTAAGGTTATTCTCCTTTCGGCGGCAGGAAGTGAGGGTATTGACTTAAAATTTATTAGGCAAGTGCATATTTTAGAACCTTGGTTTAATATAAATAGAATAGAGCAAATTATTGGACGAGCAATAAGAACATGTAGTCATAAAAATATGCCACTAAGTGAACGAAACGTCCAAATATTTATGCACGGCACATTGTTGCATAATAATAATGAGTCAGTCGATTTACTAATTTATAGAAAAGCAGAAGCAAAAGCAAAAGTTATTGGTGCTATTAGTCGTATATTAAAAGAACATTCTATTGATTGTATGCTAAATTACGAGCAACAAAAATTTGATGAAAAACTACTTAATAAAAAATTAACATTAACACTTTCAAATAATGCTTCAATTAGTTATAGCATCGGTGATAAATCATATAGTCCATTATGTGATTATATGGCTGAATGTAGTTATAAATGTAAGCCAGAATTAGAAGACTATAAAACAAAAATGGGATTAACAGGAGACATAGAAGAAAATAATTCTTCTTATAATGAATTTTTTTTACAAACCAACAATGAAGCAATAGTGAAACTAATTAGAGATTTATTTAAAGAAAAATATTTTTGTACTAAAGAATACATTATAAATTATTTAACTAGTTTTAATAATTATTCAACAAATCATATAAATAATGCTTTGGATCAGTTAGTAAATAATGAAAATAGCTATATTACCGATAAATATAATACATTAGGGAAATTAATAAATGTTGAAAATCTTTACATTTTTCAACCGTCACAATTAAATAATGATGCTACTATTTTTGAAAGGTCTAATCCAATACATAATAAACCCGATGGAATAGCATTTGCTCTTCCTGAAACATTTGATGTATTTGATGATAAAACAAAAACAGTATATGTTGACAAAGCCGAAGTTGAAAAGCCGTTAAAGATCGATGACGAGCCTGTAAAAACAAAAGTTGATACAAAAGTTGATACAAAAGTTGATACAAAAGTTGATACAAAAGTTGAACAAACAAAAATTAATTTTACATTATTTGAAGATGACTATTTATCAATTGAACTTATTGATTATGTAAAATCACTTATTATTGAACTTGAAATAAACTATAATTATATTACTAATATACAACCTGACAAACATCAATCACTAGATGATAATAAATATATACATTATGGGTCAATTATTAAACTACTGGAAGCAGAATCAGTTTTAGATTCAAATAGCATAGAAACATTAGCAATTGCTATTTTACTAGATGATTTGAATATTGAAAAAACTACTTTATTAGTGAATTATTTATTAAATAATGGTTATGATTTAAAGGGACTTTCAAACTTTGAAAGTAAATTAGTACATTATTATGAGGAACATTTTATAACGTCTATTGATGGTAAATTGCGAGCACTAATAGTACCACAAAAAAGCGAGTTTAAAAATTATACATTATACATAATAACAAAAAGCAAAGTTCCCCATATTAGTGGTTCTAATATACTATTAACATTAGGACAATCTGAAGACTATGATGATTTTGCTGAAACTATTGTTAAGAAAAAGGTTGCGTCACTAGACCATGCGCAATCAATCGGGTTTTTGGCATTGGCAAACAAAAACAAACAAGACTATATTACATATTTCAAAATAAAAAGTGGCACAAACAAAGGTGCTCGTTGTAGTCAAGCAGGAAAAGCGCATAGTGAAAAAATATTTGTTGCTATTGGAGTTTCTAATAGTATTATTCAAAAATTAAAAAAATATAATCAAATTGCTTTTTGTAATGCTTTGGAAATTTATTTTAGATATTATGATTACATTAAAAAAGATAATAAGCGTTGGTTTTTCAACTTAGTTCAATCTTTAATTAACAACTTTAGCTAATTTATTTTGTTATTTTGTATATATAAAATTTGTTATTTTGTATATATAAAAAATTAATATTATTATATATAATTGAATAAATATTAAATATAAAAATCTTATTATATACCAAGATGTCTAAATCAGTAAACAAAAAATATTCGTTGAAACAAGATAAAGACAAATCCATAAATGGAAAAACTAATACCTCTAATTTACATATATATATACGTTCATTATTGACGCAAAAAATTGTCTTAAACTATAATGAAGTAAATTCTGATTTATTTAACACATTAGAAGTTAGATTAAAACAATTTAATGAGGGAAAATGTATTAAAGATGGTTATGTTAAAAATAATAGTGTGAAATTGTTAACATATTCAGGTGGAGAATTATTTTCAAATAAATTAGTGTTTGAATGCGTATTTGAGTGTTTGATTACAAATCCAGTAGAGTCTATGATATTAAATTGTGAGGCAAAATCTATTACAAAAGTTGGTGTGCGTGCTGAACTAGTAAGTGATGATAATATTAGTCCATATATTATTTTTATAGCACGCGACCATCATTATAATAATGAAATGTTTTCGCAAATTAAAGAAAATGATATGTTACAAGTTAGAGTATTGGGACAGCGTTATGAATTAAATGATAAATTTATTAGTGTAATTGCTGAATTAATTGCTATTAATAATTATGGGACACTTAAAAAAGAGCTAGAAAGCGATTATGGATTAGAAGTTGAAGACACGCTAGATTCTGCTATGGAACAAACTGGAGGTGAAACTAAAATTAAGTTAAAAACAAAAAAAAGTGGTCAAAGAGTAAAAAAAAATATGGCTTAGTTTTAAACTGTCTCATTAATTACTAAATAATTTGGTATGCTTGATTTAAAAAATGTACGAACAATTAAAAATACAGCCATTATATTTGCTATCCAACACCACAAAGACCCCCTTGTTTTAGTTTTGTAATAAGTATAATAAATCGCAAGAAAAACTATTACATGTATAGCAAATAAAATATATTTTTTAATATATAATAATATTACTAAAAGAAATGTTAACCATGTAAAAGTATATAGTGGTATTACCTTAAGCCAATTCCATGCCAAATGGCCGTTTTCTGCTTGTGTCATTGAAAAATCAACATTTAATAAAACACCAGAAATGAAGAAAAATAGTATATATAATATTATTAGTGATGCTTTTACTTTGAATTTAACATTATTTGGTATTAATATAAATAAAATAGGTTGTAGTGCTATTAAAAATAATCCTAGCTGTGATAATAATCTATTTATTTTTTTATTATTCAAATGTTTCCAAGTAAAATATTCTACTAATTGTATTGAAATAAACGAATAGTAAAATAAATACTCATAACCATTGATTACATTATTAAAATAAGCAAAGTTTATTCCAAATAAACTAAATAAAAAAGTGTTTAATGATACTGTTTCATTCCAACACATATTAATTTATTATATATAAATTATAAAATATAATATTGCTTAGTTTTAAGCTTTATCATTAATTTATAATATATATATAAATTATAAAACTTTATAAATAAATTATAAAATTATGTACCTTATTTAATACTATTTAAAGCTATTTAACGACATACTATTAGAAATAATAATGGATTCGCTTGAAGAAAATAATATACACCCTAATGAATTAGATAAACTATGTAAAACTATTGAACCTCTTGATAAAATACATCATATTGAAATAGCTAAAATATTAAAACTAAACAATATATATTTAAATGAAAATAATAATGGCATTTTTGTAAATCTTAACAAAATATCACTTAGTACATACAATTCTATATTAAGCTATATTAATTTTGTTAAGAAACAAGAAACATATATTAATAAAGATGAAAAATTGAAAAAGGATTTGGAAACAACTTATTTTAAAGATAATAAAGATAATATTACTAACATTGTAAGTAATGTTGTTCACTAAACAGCTATTAAATGCGCCTATTAAATTAGAGGATTTGGAAAGCTATATGTTATATGGCTTAAATGCAAATTCAGCAAATTCAACGAGTTCAACAAATTCAACAAATTCAACAAATTCAACAAATTTAGCTACTTCAACTACTTCAGCAAATTATAATAAAAAATATAATATGTCAATCATTCCTAATATTCCGCTAAGTAGAATAAAAGTAGACTATAGTAAAAAATATAGTAAATACAATGAACCATTTAAGATTACTAATCATAAAAATTTTCAGGATAAATTATTTTGGTTATTTTACAAGCTAATTAATAATTTTGATGATAGTGATTTAGAAATGCTAAATTCTTTTAGTGTTATGAAAGAGTTTAAATTTGGTGTTGTTGAAAAATTGCGAAGTCAAAAAAATAGCTTAAAACATTTCAAAATAAGTAAATCATTTGTAGAAGACGATTTAACAAATAATGAAAAAATCAGTTTTAAAACATTTCATGCCTTATGTATATTACATTTAATAAATGTAATAATTTTACGTTCCAATAATAGTTATTGTGTTTTATGTTGTAATAATGATGAAAAAGTTTATAATTTACAAAATTATAAGGTCTTAAAACTATCAAATGAAAAAATGAGCGCGCAGTTTAATAATTTTGATGTGGAATTACTAAATGGTTCAATCAGCGAAGAAGAATTACAAAGTTATTTATCTAGTTATTTTCATATTGAAAATATTGAAAAACCATTAAAAGCTTTTTCAAGCTATAAGCTGGACGACTTAATAAAAATAGCAGAACAATTACAAATTTCTATATATGATGAAAATGGAAAAAAAAGGAAAAAGCAGGACTACTATGAAAAGATTGTAGTTAAATTAGCTTAATATATTATTCAATATCAACATGAGTAATCATATGTCTTCGGCAACAACTTTTTTTTAAATTAAGCAAATCAAGCACTTCTCCTTCTGGTGTTTTATCCATAAAATCTTTTGTTAAATATACTACTTTATCAACTTCTAGTGATTTATCAATTTTTCGTTTTTGAACTTCGCGTTGATAATATCTATATTTATTACCTAATACTTTGCCGCATGTAAAACATTTAACTGGAATAATCATAGTAAACTATTATTTTATAATATATATAAATAATAGTTTTATATTTCAATTTTTATAAATAATATATACCAATAACTATGAAAATATGCATTATACTATTATAGTATTATACTATTATAGTATTATACTATTATAGTATTATACTATTTATTGTATAATAAGATTAGTAGTTTTATTTTCTTTTTCTTTTTCTTTTTCTTGTTTCTCTTCAAATCCTTCATAAACAGCAAATCTGTTTAATTTTGATGGTTCATTTGATGTCATATTAATGTTAAAGTAGCTTAAAATTATTATACTTAGTAGTACAGCAAATATAATAAAAATTATTGTTTGTGTCATCTTACCAAATCTACTTGCCATAGTAGTATTATATATATAAACTATAAAATATATTATTATAAACTATAAAATATATTATTATAAACTATAAAATATATTATTATAAACTATAAAATATATTATACTATATTTATTATAAAATTGAATTGTTATAATTTTATAACTCTATTTTATAAAATTATCTATGATTCAACATCAAGATTGGCATAGCATTAAATTTACTAGTGCTATACCAAGCACTAATACTAAGAAGGTTGCTTTTAATAAACAACATGTTCCCGAGACTATAGTTAATGATGTTCCTAAACAATTGGGACAATTAATCTCTCAAGCCAGATTAACTCAATTAAAAAATCAAAAGGAATTTGCGGCACTTATTGGAGTATCTCCAATATTGTTAGCACGATGGGAAGCAAATAAAGAAGCACCTAATAATGCACAAATTGCTAATATTGAAAAGCTTACTAAGGTTAAACTTCCTAGGTGCCAAAAAACAGTTGTTAATGAGTAATAAAACTTATTTCCAAGTTTCTTAGGTTATTAGGTTATTAGATTATTATGTTTTTAGGTTCTTAGTGTATTATTTTTTTTGGTTTTTTCTGGCTTTTTGGTTTTTTTTCTTTTTTACCCTTTTTTCCTTTATTACGTAATGTTTTACGACCTTGTCCTAACTTTTTTTCTTTTTCTAGTGCTATTAATCTTAATAATTGTGTATATATTATTTCAGCTATATTAGTTGGAAGATATTCACTAGTTGTTGAAATATTAAATGGCAGTGCTAAGTTGATTTCATTAGTCTTAGGTAAAATATCAAGTTCATTAGGAATAACAGTAACATGATCTGAATATAAATCATCATCATTAATATCATATTTAACATTAAATTTATATAATGCTTTTAGTAATTGGTTATACAACTTATTTTTGTTGAGTGCTCTATATTTTTGTTCTAATTTTTTATCTCTTTCTTGAACTGTTCCACTAATATTCTTACTAATATTTTTAGTATGAACTTCAGTAAATTCTATGAACGCATCTTTAAACGTTTTAATCTTAAATACTTTAGCATTATACATAAATATGTGAGTATCATATAGAGGTTTAGTTAATGGTGTACCTTTAAAGTCACTTAAACTTTCTACAACATTTTGTTTGTCGACTTTAGCAAATGTATTATGGTTCATGGCTTCATAATAATGTTCCATTCTACCAATATTTTTCTTCTTTTCTTTAGTATCTTTTTTTTTACTACTATCTAATAGTGAAGCTATAATCGACTCAATACTAAGTGGTTGAATAATATTAGGTCTTGGATGAGGACTATTTGGTCTCGGTTGAGGAACAATAGTTGCTAATAGTTTGTCTAAAGCTTTCTCGTCACTAGAAACAGAATCGTGTGTTGGAAGCAGTTTAGCGAAACAAAACTGTGGGCTATTTAAGGCTAAACACGCTTGTTGACTAGTTTCTTCTGTGCTAATAAATTTTGGCCTAAGTTCTTCAATGCTATATAATTTTGGGCTGCCTTGCCTAACTAATTTCTCAGCAATAGCATATGATTCTGTAAAACCTCTAACTAAGGTTAGTAAATCGTCTTCTTCCAAACACGCTATTATATAAATACGTATTACACAATTTGACTTATAATATGTATTACAATGTGTTTGAATAACTTCTAAAGCTTCGCTCAGCAAAATTGGACCACATTTATTAATATTGGTATTAGTAGCTGGATTATATTTGTAACCTCTTAATTGTTCTTTATAATAGTTGCTGTATTTTGTATCACAATCATAGGCTTCTGCATGTTCCTTCAATAATATTGAACTACATTCACAATCTTTAGTATTTTTAGCACCAATATCATATATAACTTCTTTTCCTAGTGAATCGGTTTTTCTAAGTGCTTCTGGAATACAATGTAATATACCCGTATAAAATCCTACCGGAAAATTACGTTCGGGTGTTAAAAGCAGTTCAGGAAATTTGTTTGCTTCTCCACGTTGATGACTAAACTTAAAAACAGGATTAATAGATTTTCTTAGTGTTAATTTATGTTTATCTGGATATATATTACATAAAAAATCTGCCTCTGCTTCATAAGCGGCTACACAATTACCTAAATTAGCAAATGTATATAGTTCCACATTTTTTGGTATAGTAATAGCATGATACTTTTTTGTTATTAATGCACTATCACTATATCCAAACTGACTTGTAAGTATAGTTCCGTGCGCATTAATAATGTATGTTGCTGTTGATTCTTCAAATTTTTGAGATTGCTTCATATTATATTATTATGTTATAATAATATAATATATAAACATTATTATTTTACAATGGAAGCAATTTGTAGCCATCACTCGTCTTTGTTATTCTAAATTCGCTGTTTAAATTGTGAATTTTATTATGACAAACTTCACATATATTTATTAAATTGGCTTTATGGTTTTTATTAAATTCGCCATTAATAATTCCATTTTTCGCATTTTTCTGATATTGTAAATGGTGGACTTCTGTTCCTTCAATATTATTACATAATTCACACATTCCGCGCAATTTATTTGCATTATAATGACTTTTTTTTGCCTCTAATACACTAGTAGAACTATGCGTTTTATTATATTTATTTCGAATAGCATATGCCCGTTCAATAAAATCGTCAGGTAAAGCCAGAGATTTACATACTTCTAGTCCATACATAGATTCACCATGTCCATGTCTCAACTTTCTATCATATATTAATGTGTTTTTTTCACGGTCAAATAATACACACATATGATAGGCATCAAGTTTGTCAAGATTTTTAATTTCTTCATATTCCATTATTTCGTGAAAATGTGTCGCAAATAAGAAGGTGCTTTGTATAAAGTGTAATCTCTCTAAACTCGCTACAAAAATACTTAATGCTGATGTAGTTTCTGTTCCGCTACATAATTCATCACCCAAAATAATACTGTTACTATTAGCATTTTTCATAATTGTTCGTAATTCACACATTTCTACAGCAAATGTAGAGAGACCTTTAAAAATATTGTCATTACCCAAAATACGCGTAAATAAATATTCGTATGGATAATATGTAAATTCTTCGCATGGAACATACATTCCAGCTTGAGCCATTATAATGGCTATTCCAATTGACTTAATAAAACTTGTTTTTCCAACAGCATTTGTGCCGTATAATAAAATTCCATGTTTGCTTGTTCCTAGTTCTAAATCGTTTGTTACATATAATTCATGAGCATTTAAATGCTCTATTAAACAATGTCTAAGCTTTTTAAAACTAACATATGACTTTGTTAATAACATAGGGTCGTTTGCAATACGCGGCTTACAATAATTATATTTTAACGCATTATAAGCTTTTACATAACATACATCGCTTAGTGCTACAAATTGAGAGATTGACCCAAGTAATGAACTATGTTTGTTTGTATTTTCTAAAGCATCATCGTTATTAGCTTTATAAAAACTAGCTGATAAATTATTGAACTCTCCAATAATAGATTTATAAGTAGCGCCTAGTTCTTCAATTAGCCAATCTCTTGAGTTTTGTATAGCATGAGTTAAATTGCTAATTTGGCTTGATATTATTACATTATTACTATTATTTGAACCATGGCTTTTAAAATCAATAAGTGTTAAGTCCAGTTCAATAATTTCATTGGTTTTGCTATATTTTGAATTATAACATATACTATACTTTGGTCCAGACTTGTCAATAAGGTTGTCAATTAGTGTTTTTAATAATACTGACCGACGTTTTGTAATAATTAATAGCGCATCGCTTTTGGTTGTTTCATGAATTTTAACATAATTATATGCTAATATTGAAGCACCACTCTCACCCAAATCATTATTTGTTTTTGGATTAGCAAGCAAATCACTATTTTGAACGGGAGTTACTTCGTCGTCGTCCTCATCCTTTTCTTTGTTAACTAGTGTCTTTTTAGCATTTTTCGCCTTGGCACTTTTTGTTGTTACTGAGGCACTAGGTCCAGTCTTTTGTTTCTCATAATCTCTCAACAATTCACATAAAAATTTGACAATTGCATCTAATTGTTCTTGTGAATCAAAACAACTTTTAAATAGTTTATCTAATTTTTTATTATAAGTTTTATTAATAAAGTCAAGCTCACATAGGCTATAACTAACAAACTTATCACAAGTAATGGAAGCAAGTTTATTCAAATCAAACACTTTTTCAATATAGCTATTGAGATAGTTAATGCCAGCACAAATGTCGCAATTTACTAGACTACTAATATATGAATAAAGTAAACTATTAGATTTAGAAGTTCTAATTTTTTCATATAATATTGAAATGTTAGAGAGATTAGCATACAATGTTCCAAAGTCTTTTGGGTCTAACTTATACATATTAAGTTTTCGCTCAAACTTCTCAATATCTCTCACATTTAATAAATAAATGCTAATAATTTTATAAAATTTTGTGTCTATTAATTCTTGTGTTACATCATAACTTGCATTTAAACTAGCAATATTATTTATTGGATGTAATAAATCATAGGCAAATTTGCGCCGCCCTGCGTTTGTAATTGTGTTATTTAAAAAATTAGCTACACATCCTAATTTGCCATTATAGCGCTGGTCGCTAATCATATTTAATTGTTTGAGAGAATGATTTGCTAAAATTAATTGATTGTTAATATTTTCAAAATGCGGATAGTCGATTGCCTTAATTAATGCTGGATTGTGTTTTTCAATAAACACTAACAAAAAACACAAGCTTTGATTGGCTACGCTGTAATTTTGAAATTCAGATTTGCCTCTATAAGAACCTACACCATATATTTTATCTATTAATGTTTCTTGATATAACTGTTTTTCACAATTTTTGGCAATCGTCTCAAAGCTAGTTATATTTGTATTTGTATTTGTATTTGTATTTGTATTTGTATCTTCGTCCTCTAATAAATAAACCTTGTGAATCTTTGCCGAATTAATATTTGCGTAACTAATAACATCATCAATAAAATGACTATTTTGACTATTTTGACTATTTTGACTATTTTGACTATTTTGACTATTTTGACTATTATGACTATTTTTATTAGTAATAATAATTAGTTCGCATGGATTATAAATAGAAATGTATTTTTCCAGTTGGTCATATGTTGTTGGGCTATTGCTATAATTAATAGAGTATTCATAGCTTACAAGCTTTCCTGTAATAATGTCTATTAATGTTAATCCAAGCGTAAGCATGTCTTCTTTAACAATTCTGTTTTTTTTGCTATAGTGTATCCATATACACATTGTATTATTGCTTAAAGATTCATTTGCTCCGCCTTGACTATAATAGTCATTGTTATCAAAATATGTTCCAGGCGAATATATACATCCCAAACTGCGAGTAGTTTTAGAAGCTTGCTTATCTTGAATATACACAACTATTGTGTATCCATGAAGCAACATTTTTCTAACATATTTGTCTAATTGAGTTACTCCAAATCCAGCCATTACAATATTTTGTTCATCAACACAAGTATTTTTATTAGCAATTATCATATCATTAATTTGTGTAAAATCTAGAATATCACTTCCTTCATAAACACCTTCTGCCTTTTTTATAGCATAACATTCGTAAAAACTACCCACCTCCATTAAAACTAATGTTTTTGTGCCGTAAAGTACTTTATAGTGTTTTGTATATTCTAAATATTCTTTTACCAATGTCATAAGATTATTTTATTGATTATCATAATAATTAATAAAATAGCTTTAAATGTTATTGCTTTAAATGTTAAATATTAAATCATTTAAAACGTCCATTTTTTCTATAACGAAAAAACAATGTTAATAGTGCCAAATTTATTATCATACTAACCATGCCTGCCACAATTAGTGAAATATCAAATATAAAATACCCATGTAGCAACCAAAGCAAATTAGTTAGTAAAATGAGTGATAAAGAATACAATGATAAATCTTTTACACTTTTTGTTATATATGTTTAGTATAATTGGGGAAATAATTGGATTGAGTTTACTATTGGTGCTAATGTTGCTATAATAAATGGTATCATTATATATTAACTTTATAAATATTATTACCTAACATATTTAGTTACTTTAGCAAATGAATCTAATACAAATAATATAAATATTCCTAAAAATAAATATAATATTAATTCTTCTGTAATATAATTTGTTTTTTCATTATGTTGTTCTTCTAACAAATGAATTATATATTCTAGTTTGGATAAGAGTTTGTTATTATCATAATTTAGTGAACTACTAGCTTGTGAAGACGGATTATATTTTAAATTATAACTATCATTAAAATTAGAGAAGTCACCAGTTTTTGCTATATTTCCTAATAAGCTAGAATTAAATGAATTGTTATTTGATATAGGATTTTGTCTTAGTCCTTGATTGGGAGTTTGTCCTAATACTTCACTTTGTGCGTTATTTAATTCATTGTTATTAAAAAATACATTATGTGGTATATTGTTTCCAGATTGTCTCATTTTTTGAATCTTCTCTAGTTCGCTATTTAAACTATTTGTTAATGATTTGCTAATACTGTCATCTATGACATTTGCGCTATAGTTATTATTATTACTATATTCCTCGTCTTCTTCATTATTTTCATGTATCTTAGACATTAAATTTCCTAAAGTAGTTATTTTATCCTTTGCTAACTCACTATTTTTTGTGTTAGGATTAGTAGTACTACTAAATTCAACAGATTTTTTATTTTTCAAAGTTTTATTAGAATTTTTAGTTAATTTGGATTCTAATAAATTAGAATTTTCAAGATCAAGTGGAGCCGGATTTAGTTGAATCATATTATTATATTGTTATAAAAAAATAAGATTATATTATTCTCAAAAACTACTAAATAACTCTATTAATAAATATAATAGAATTATTTAGTAAATAACACTATTATATTAATATTTTATTAATATAACAATACTATTTTAAATAATGTTTAAAATGTTAGAAAAATTGAATGAACAATTCAACGTATATTTAAAAAAATATAACTATCTTGCTATGTTAAGTGATTTAAACAAAGATTTAAATAATAATAAACTGCTTGCTGGTATATGTATGATTGCTATGAATATTGGCTCACGATATATTGAATTAAAATTAACAAAAGGTCAAGAACTATTGTTAAAAAATATTGCTCGCGAAGTCCTAATTTTTACAATAGCTTTTATTAATACAAAAGATATTCTTAGTTCTATTATTATTACTATTATTTTTATAATATGTGCAAACTATTTGTTTAATGAAGAATCAAAATATAGTATATTACCAAACAAATATAAACAATTATCTCAAACAACTGCTAATAATGATAAAATTGTTAGTGAATACGAAATTAACAATGCGTATGAAACACTAAAGAAAGCTAAACAGCAAATTAGTAATTATAATAAATTAAATATAATTGAATCTTTTAATAATGTTAGTTATTTTTAATATTAATATTTATATAATATAGTTTAAATAACACTATGCCACCAAAAAAATTAAAGAAAACTTCTGAAGAGGGCTATGAAGTCAATATTGAGTTAAAAGATCAACTCAATAATGTTTTTTATATTGATAATGTTAATGATTCACATTCTATAATGTTAAAAGATGCCTTATTTATCAATACTGAAGCGAGAGCAGTAGAGGAAGCAGAAAATACTGCTGAATCAAGAGTTCCTAAACTATCTACCCCACAAGGCGCAACACATGAACATGTAGCTCAAGCACGAGCAGCAAGAGATGCAGAAGTTGAAAAACTAATGAAAGAACAATTGACAGATAATACTAAAAAAATAATCACTATTTATAGAGATATTTATTATCTTGATAATACAGTTATTCAAGATCTTAAAACAATTTTTAAAAAACATATTGATAAAAAATCAGTTTCTGGTGACGTAAAAAGCAGATATGATGTTGATTATAATGATACACGAGAACCAGTAAGTATTGAAGCTGTAGAAACACTAATGAAAAATACAACCCAGTTGTCAGAACTTCATAAAATTTTTACGAATGAAGACTATTCTAAATCAATTAAAGATAATTTAATACATTTTAACTCGGGAACTAATAGTAGAGTAAAACAACTAAATAGTAGAGATGCTATTACTAGATATATAGTAGATTATCACAAATATATTAATAATAGTAAGAAAACATCTGATTTTGATGATGATGAAAAAATGGATGCCTTAATGTTTTATAATGTAATGTATTTGCTGAAAAATATATATTTGAAAAAACAAACAATTTTAACAAATATTCAAGGAGAACAGTATTATGTTGATGAAATATTATTTTATGATTTACCATACATTCATATGGTTAAAAAAGACTATGATAAGCCAAAAAAAATAAATGTTTACTTAAGAATTAAAACTATTCCTATTATTGATATTCCAATAATTAAAATTCACTATATAGTTGACGATTTAGAACTTCAAAGTCTAAAATTAAGTGCGCCTCGCGAATTTAAACCAGGTGACTTGGATAAAGATTTTGCCAAATATAGTACTATGTATATATTTGATAAGTTTAAATATAAACAAGAAACTGACAGCATGACAGCATTTTTTAATAGTTTAAAAAGTGAGAAAAGAATAGATAAAATACAAGAATTATTTTTCAATGCTGATATTGTAAATAAATATAAAAAAAGATATAACGAACAACATAAGAGACAAAAAAAAGAGAGTGAGAGTGAAACAGATGACACTATAAAATATAACAATATAAATGCAAATATTTTGTATTTGCTTCGTCAAAATTTTAATTTAATAGACAATAAAATTTCAATTGACAACACTTCTATAGATGATACATATATTGCTTATAATATTTCAACTGTAGAAGTACAAAAAGACGGTCGTAATCAACCTAGTGTAGCACTTAAATATCATAGTATTATGACAAATAAAAACTATGAAAACTATGATAATCCAAAAAAGGAAGATATAATAAAAACTATTATAGCTGAGCATTTAAAAAGATATAATGTAAACTATAGTGACAACAATTTTTTTTATACAGACGATAGAACAGATGAACGCTTACGTGGAAAAGTTTATAATATTATTGTTATTTTTAGAACATTTAAGCAAGGTAGTTCTAAAAAATCACCATCGCTAATGAGACGTTATATTGGTGATGAATGTTTATCAAATGCTGTAACATTAGATAGTATATTTTCAAAACTATTTTATAGAACTATTGGTCTTCCTGATAAATATTTATATGACAAGCTTGCTGGACTAGCTAATAGAAGTATCGCTAAAAGCGACACTAAGGGAGACACTAAAGGTGACACTAAAAGTAGTACACCTCTTGTTCCTAATATTCCTGGTCTTCCTAATATTCCTATTCCAACAAAAGGAGGTAAAAAACATAATACAAAAAAGTTTAGGGCAAAAAAACACAATACAAGAAAATATAGGAAAAATAAGTTTAGAACAAAAAAAGTTAGGGCTAAGCTATTTTAACTATATTAACTATTCTAAAAAATAATAATTATATATATTATAAATGCCTAAACTCGATCACGTAATAATAAGACCAAATCTTCGCGCTATTAAAAACGTTTTACCTATAGTTGCTATTTCAAAATTTGTTAAAAAACCTATAAATCTTATATATTTAGCACTTGTTTTAATATTGTTATATGTTATTGTTTATTATGTTTTACCGTCAAATAATTTATTTAAAGAAAATTTTGAAAACGCAAATGTTGATTCTATGTTGTCTGATAACTCAACAAAACTTGTATATTTTTATATGAACGGTTGCGGTCATTGTAAAAATTTTACACCAATTTGGGATGAATTTTGTTCGGCAAATTCTAGTTCTATTAAAACATATAAATTCGAACAGTCACAAGTTCAAGAACAAATCAGTTCTTATTCTATTTCCGGCTTTCCAACAATTTTGCTATTAGATGAAAATAATGCTAAAATAGATGAATATAACGGACAACGAACGGTCGAAGCACTTACTAGCTATGTTAATAGTCGCACTTAAAAAATGTATATAACTTTTATATTAACTATTTTTTATAAAAAAATATAATAAAATATAATAAAATAAAATAAAAAAGTTAATTTATATATAATATGGTATGTAAAATATATAAAACGTGCGACCATGTTCCTTGTGGAGCCACTATGAATAAATGTACTCCTTCTTATTGTTATCCTAATGGTTCAAAAAATTGGAATTATTGTAATATGTCAAATTGGAAACCTCGTCGTTATAAAAAGTATAAATCAAAATGTAGCGATGAAAGTAAATGTATTTTAAAAAAAACTAAAAAATTCAATAATAGTGTTGACGCACTTACATTACATAATAAAATGCCATATATATGGCGGTTTTTAAAACCACAAACACGCAAACATATGGTCCAATTAGCAAAAAAACCCGTTAAGGTTATAAATATACCTTTTACTATTTTTCCACATACTAAGAAAACCAAGACAGACTCGCAATTTATTAAAAGTATGACTAAAAAAAAGAGAGCACGGTTTTATAAATTGCGAAAACGCTATAAAACTATATAACTTTGCTAATAAAAATTGATAAGCTAATTAATATTATTGGTTTTTACATAATAATATTAATTTATACTTCATAATAGTAACATGCTTGTTAAATTAAATGATTTAATTTTGGTAAAAATTGTATCGCGACCATCAAAAGTATGTAAAACTCCATATGTTGCTGACGTACAACTTGAAGATGGAACAATCGTTCAAGCTCATTGTGCTTCTCTCGGTTGCTGTGGACTATGTGAAAAAGATTGCTATGTTTATGCATCACCTATGAAGTCTAATTGTGTTCAATCAAAATCTAAAGTTTGTTCTTATAAAATTTATTTGTCTAATTTTTGTGAAGAAAAAGTTATTGCTAATCAACACATTAGTAATAAACAACTTATTGGAATCGATCCTAAACTAGCCGAAACATTGGTTGAAAATGCACTAACACAAAATTATTTAAAAACATTAACACACATTAAGACCTATAAACGCGAAGTTTGTTTACTTAATTCACGGTTTGATTTTGCAGGAATTGATGAGAACGGGAAGTATTTTGTATTAGAAGTTAAAAATGTTCCATTAGCTGATTACGCCGATGTGTCTAGCACAGAACGCAAAAAGATGGTTAAAAACGGTGACTTTGCTAATTTAGATATTAATAAAAAAATCTCATATTTTCCTGATGGCTACAGGAAAAAGAAAGGCGAGGTTGTAAGCGAACGCGCATTAAAACATATTAATGAATTGGCTGAAATTAGTCATTCAAAAATCATTAGACCAATTATTTGTTTTGTTATTCAACGAACTGATGTTTCCAGTTTTCAAGCTTCACTATTAGACCCAATTTATAAGGCGGCTTTTAATGATGCTATAAGTCAAGGTGTAGAAGTTATTGTATTGGTTGTTTCGTGGAATACGCAAGGAGAAGCTAGTTTTGTAACTTGTGAGTTGCCAGTAAATTATTAAGCATTACTTAAATGTTATTTAAGTAATACTTAAATAACACTTAAATGTTAATAAACATTAGTACACATTATTATTATAACTTTTTTTTATAAAATTGATATAACATTTTTTTATTATAAAAATAACAATTTATAATTAATTAACACTATGGACTATAGTCAATTATCAAAAGAACTAACAAGCAAATTATCAAAAACACTAAAACAAAGCGGAGGCATATATTTTACACCTCCTTCTGTTATAGCAGACAACATAAAGTTACTAGAACCATATATGAACAATATTAAGTCTGTATTAGAACCTTCGTGTGGTTCGTGTGAATATATTAACGCATTATTAAAGAATTATAAGCATTTACAAATCACAGGGCTAGAATTAAACAGCACAATATATGACTCCATTAAAGACCTAAATTGTGCCAATGTAAAATTATATAACAGCGACTATTTAAAATATGAGACTAGCGAAACTTATGATTTAATTATTGGTAATCCACCTTATTTTGTGATGAAAAAAGAAAATGTTGCTAAAAATTATTATAAGTATTTTGAAGGGAGACCTAATATTTTCATATTATTTATTATTAAATCTATAACATTAGTAAAAGAAAACGGGCTAATAAGTTTTGTATTACCTAAAAACTTTTTGAGTTGTTTATATTATGATAAAACAAGAAGCTATATTAACTCGTTATTTGAAATTTTAACTATTGTTGAATGTGTTAAGGCGCATTATATTGAAACCCAACAACCCACAATATTATTAATTATTAGAAAGCGGGCTTTAGCTGGCGCTTTAAATTGCGATTTAAATATTATAAATAATGACTTAAAGCCCATTACGAACCCCGATTTTGTATTAACATACTCTAACTATACGCTATTTGCTAGTAAAACTAATTGTAGCAAGTTGAAAAATTTACTTCTAAATTGTTCTTCATTAGAACAATTAGGATTTAAAGTTAGTGTAGGGACAGTAGTATGGAATCAATGTAAAGATTTGCTTACCACTGATAGCTCATATACACGCTTATTATATAGCTCGTGTATTGAAAATAATAGTCTATGTCTTCAAAATTCTAAAAATGGTGAAAAGAAAAATTATATTAAGAAAAAAGGTCTCAAGCATCCTATGCTTGTTGTAAATCGGGGTTATGGTGTAGGAAACTATAAGTTTAATTATTGTTTAATCAATACAGACTATGACTATTTAGTAGAAAATCATTTAATAACAATTGAATATACTAAAACGCAGGACTTATCTAAAGAAGACTTGTTAAAACACTATCAAAAAATTATTGCCTCTTTAGAAAATAGTAAAACTAGCGAATTTGTGGAACTCTATTTTGGTAATAGTGCTATTAATAGCAGTGAATTAAGCAAAATTGTGCCTATTTACTTAAATCAACCCGAAGATATTTGAAAAGCAGGAAGTGCGATTCCGTTTCCATTCTTCCATCGTATTAAAGCATAGATTTTTTTTCCGCTTTTACTAATACATTCATAGCTATTTGAATGTTTAATTACATCTATTAACATATAATCGTCGCTATTAATAATTTGCTTTATAAATGTATTGTTTGTATAAAGCATATAAATCTTGTTTGCTTGTGACGTTTGTAAATAATTAGATAACATAGCAATGTTTAGTTCGTTGGACTTAATAAATTCACATATGCTTATGCTAGACAATTCTTTAGCATAATTATAAAAGTCTATATGTTCTTGATTACCCGTAAATTTACTACTAGAGCGACAACCTTTATAATATAAGTCTTGATAATGAGTCATACATTTTGGCTTATTACTATGAACGTGTTTCAAATATTCTTCTTTAGGTGGCATTTTCAAATTACCCTTAAGCGCCAATTTAGTAAGATAGTTAGTATAATAAAATTCTTCATAACTAGAACTTAAATAGCGGCTCGGTTTCATAGGCGAAACAAATTGTGGTGCTTTGTCTAGCGATGACGCATTAAATTTAAATTCGACTTTATATTCATCATAAGTGTCTTGAGTATAATATAGTTTAATTAAGAAATCATAATTATTTGCGCGTCCTGCCTTGTTTTTACAGTCAACTTTAATATAACATTTAGTGCTTAAGCTATTAATATAGTTGCTAAGATTGTATTTCATAGTTAGCCATTTTGCCAAAACAAAGTAATTTTCAGGAACTTTATTGTTTATTAATGCTCCAATAATATGCTCACGTAGCTTATTATTTTTATCATTGCTACATCTTGACGACACATTAAAGGCATTAATACTTTTTACACTAAGAATCACTTTATTATAAGTAAATGGGCTAAATGGTTTTAGTCCAAATAACGATTTTAAATTGTTTAGTGATGAACAAGACATAATGTTGTTAACTCTTAAGTTTATAACTCTTAAGTTTATAAATTAGTAATACTCAATTTTTTTATATGAAAACGAATATATATATTAAAAGCATTTAAAAACAAAAAATTAAAAATTATGATTACTATGTTTAACATTATAGCATTAACATTAGCATCAGCATATGCTTTACCATCAATTAATAAAGTTTATAGTGTAGTGCTTGTATTTCCATTATTAGGTAATCAAAATATTGAATTTGAACGATTAAAGAAAAATACTTCCCAAGTTAGATTAAGTGGATTAATTAATTGTAAAGGTTATATTTATAATGATGCTAACTATGAAAAAAAAACGTGTATGAACTACGAGTTAGACAACTCTCTTAAAAATATTATGAATAAATATAGATGTTCAATTGAAGCACCATATTATGATGCTAACAACGATATAATTTTATTTGTATTAAAAATAAACATGCTTGGATTAACAAAAAGTGTTAAATTGCTTAGTGTTGTCTAAAGTTATTAGTCCAATTCTACATCCATACATTTAGCATAATGATTATTAATAAGCTCTGCTTTTATAGCATAATTAGTGTGTTCTTCTTCGCTCAAATCTTTCCACCTTTAACCCAATTGAGTCATCAAATCAAGGTCAAGTTTAGAAGACGGACTACCAAGGTTTATTTTCCATATTTTCAGCAACCTTAATCTTACGCACATACAAAATATAACTACTAATAACATTATAAGGCATAGTTATTTCTTCTTTCTTCTTTCTATATTAAATAAGAAATAGCAATGTTAGTATTCAATTTTTTGTGACCCTAAAGCATTTATAAAAATTATTTAAAGTTATATAAAAAGTTTTTATAGATGAAGTATGTCTACACATAATACATACAAATATGTTGTTCTTATTACATGTAATGTAATAAATGTTATTTATCATTTACCTCAAATTATAAAAACATATAAGACACAATCTGTAACAGACTTTGATCCTTATTATTTATTTTTAGGCAATCTTCATAGTTTTTGTTGGGTGTTATATGGAATAGAAGATAATAATGGACTAATGATATTTAATAGCTGTGTTTCAATGTTTTCTATTTCTTTTGTAAGTTATTATAAAGTTCGCAATTATATTAGAGAACGTAATAGCCTTAAAAGCATTAAAGAAAGTAGAGTTGATGTTATTACTGTAACTTGTGAATAAAGAAACTTTTATATTATATACTATTTTATTATATTATATATAATAGTATATGGAAGTAACTAATATTATTAATGAAATAATATCCGGATTTACAATTGCTTTAGTGTTAATTCCAGAAAGTATTGCATTTTCATTATTATTAGGGTTTCCTCCGTCAGTAGGATTAATTTCTAGTGCAATTATGTCATCAATAACCTCACTATTTGGAGGCTGCCCCACTCTTATATCTGGAGCTACTGGAGCAATAGCAACATCGTTGCTTGGTGTAAAAACATTATATGGAACTCAATATGTATTTTTAACAGCTATTATTGGTGGAATTATTCAACTATTATTTGGAATTAGTGGATACTATAAATATTTTTCAAACATTAGTCAACCACTTATGACTGGATTTTTAATAGCATTAGGTGTTTTAATAGCCAAATCACTAATTAAAAATTTTAAATACCCTAATAGTGGAGAATGGTTTAAAGATAGTGATAACTATAAATTAACAGGAACACTATTATTCTCTCTTATTAGTCTTTTCATTACTGTGTTTGGTAAATTTATGTATAATTTGTCATATAAAACAAAAAGTATTAAAATTAATATTCCAGGAGCACTAAGTGCTATTATATTATTAAGCATATTATATTATATTATGCCTATTAAAGAAACAATTGAACTTGTAGGTACAAGAGGTAGCACTAAAATAAATAATATTGCTTTTAATATTCCAAATGTAGAATTAACAAGCGAAAATATTTTAAAAGTCCTACCTTTTGCTCTTGCAATGGCTATAACTGGGTTAACTGAGACTATTTTTATGGTTGATGATACAAGTAAAAAACTTAACATTATTAGTAGTCCGTTAATAGAAACATTAGCACAAGGTGTTGGAAATATAATATCTGGATTATGCGGTGGATTTGGAGGCTGTGTATTTGTTGGGCTAAGTAAATATAATGTGGAAAATGGCTCTAAAACACGACTATCTTCACGAGCAACTAGTTTGTTTTTTATAGCACTAACATTAATGTTTTCAAGCACTATTAACAAAATACCAATGCCCGCAATTATTGGTATTATGATTATGATTGCATTTAAAACTGCCACAGCCAATTATGACTATTTAATAAAGAATTTCAAAAGCGAATGGTTAATAATTCTTTTAACAGCCAGTTTAGGTATTTATAGTGAAAGTCTTGCTTTGGCAATTATTGTGGGTTTCATAGTTCAACGAGTAATAAAATCTATTAAAAGCATTTAAGCATTATATACCAAATAAGCTAAAAACAATCCAAAAAAGTTTTTAGAAAACACATCTAAAATATTATAAGAAGCGTTTTTAATCTTATTCTTATATAATGCGGCAACACCGTAAAGAGACCAAATAAATAACATTAAATAAAATATTAAATAATTAGCACTATTATTTTTAACATAATAAACAAACATTTTTAAAAAGAGTAAACCTAAAAACAAGAATCCAAAAATTGTTGAAATTGTTAATGATATAAGCTTTAATTCTTGTAAATAGCCTAAAAACAACATATTTAAATTATAAAACAACAATTCACTAATTTTTTGTATATCTGTTTTTATAAAATTATATAAACTTGAAGCAGCACTAGCATAAGCACTTAGTCCATACAATTTAGTATTATTATAATGAAAATATGCGACTGTTGATATAATCATTAATGGTGTTGAGAAAAACCAATCATAATATCTATACTTTGCTATATCTTCTTTATCCACATTTTTGGTGTAAAAATAAATAAACCATATATAAAATGACCCTTCTATAATTTGGACGGCATTTTCTAAAATTAGTGCCTCTCTTATTAATCTATTAGACGATGAAGCATTTGTAAAAAAAACAACAACTAATCCAAGCATTAGCGTTATTATTTGAACATAAAAAGATAAGTGTAGACTGTCTTTTACAATAAAGTCATTGTTCATTATTATTTATAAATAGTATACATTAAAATTTAAATTAACATTAAAATTTAAATTAACATTAAAATAAAAAAATATACATAGCAGAAATAAGATGTTTACAACAATCATAAACTTTGTAACATTTCATGATTTTCGGTTTTAAAGTTTGTAATTAAGTCGTGTGGAATTTCCGCAAATGAAACCAATTTTCTGTTTAGTTCATATTTTTCACGCGCTCCAGCTTCTTTTAAAAGTGCCTGATTAAACGCTTCCTTATCCACATAATACTTTTCGCAAGTTTTTGGTCCGCATTTTTTAAAAACAGGATTAATGTTATCCGACTTATCACCTAGCACAATTTTATAAAATAAGTTTTTCTCAGGTTCTTCAAACACTTTTTTTGCTTCTTTCAAAAATTTATACTGAAAATTAATAATTTCAGTTTGCTCGTCAAGGAGCTGTAAATAATCATGGTCATTTGCTATAATATAGATTTTAGAATCAGGATATTTTGCGCGTAAATCTTGTTTAACAATTGCAATAATATCATCCGCTTCCAAATTAGGAAACTGGAAAATATGATTTACACCAGCTTCAAATAATTTTTGGTTATTATTTTGATAAATAAATTTGAAAAATGGTGCACCATTAAAGCTATTATCTTGTGGTCGTGATCCTTTATAATCTTCATAAAATTTATTTCTCCAAATGTCCTTTCTTGGACAGTCGCGCACAGCTATAATAGTAGGACACATAATAGTCTTACTTTGTCCCTTAATTCTTTCTTTATGTAGCTTTAGTTTTTTTTTAAATAAAGTCAATGACTCTAAAAAGGTTTTTGTGAATTTTTCCAAAAACTCTTCATTTTCAATATGATTTTCGGGCAATGGTTGTTCTGTTTTGGCATGATTCCACCATTGTAAAATAGCATAATATCTGTAAAAGATCCAATAACTGGTATCAACCAATATAAATGTTTTAGGTTGTTCCATGAGGCTTGAACTAGTGTATATACTTTAACTTTAAAACTTTAATTCAATTTTTTGTATAGTAAAAAAAAATTGACTATTTAAATTTTTTAACATATTAAAAGTATTCCACTATTTGTGTGCTATACAAAAAATGAGCTTTAACGGAGCGTTTGTGCCTATTTTGGTTTTCATTCTTCTCTTGTTGCTCTTGACGTCTTCAATGTTTCCTTCTGCTTTTCTGTGTGCACTATTGTTGTTCTCATGTCCTATCATCTTCATTGCTCTTGAACTAGTGGCGGATGCTGTTGGGTTAGTTGGAACTGCCATTTGTTTTGGTTGCCTGTATGTTTACTTTGCATAGTAAAGATAGTAAACATAATATAAGATTATAGGGAAAACCGCACAAAAAAATTGAATCTTTTTTTTTCTTTAAGTCATTTTTACTATATTCTAAATTAGTTATGTTAGAACTTAAATGCTTAATATTGAGTCTTTTTATTCTTCTCTTGTTTGTGTTGCCACCTTCATTGTTTCGTCATGCTTTTCTATGTGCGCTATTAATGTATATTGTATTAGTTATTGAACTAGTAATAAGGGTTATTAGGTTTCAAGAGCATGCTAGTTGTTTTGGTTGCATGTAAAGTTATTTTGCTTATAAAACAAAAAATTGAACTGTTTTTTTCTTTAACTATTATTACTTCATAATGTTAGAAGTTCAATTGACTATGTTAGGACTTCTTATTCTAAAAAGTATTCTCTCGCTTATTGAAGTCATTTGTATACAAATAATATGCTTATTTAAATCGTATTATATTCCTACTACAAATGTGAATTTTGCTATTAACTATGAAAAAAATTATTCACATATTAACGACTATAATAACATTATGTTTTATGTATAAATTAATCACAATCCACAAATGTTTCATTATCAATTTCTTCACATTTTAATTTGGCATTTTCGGCAATTAACTTCTTATTAATAGTAATTAATTTAGCATTAAAATATAATTGTTTAGCATTGTCCTCAATAAGTTTGGTGTTTTCTTCAATAAGTTTGCTAGTCTTTTCACCTGCCTTTTTTATTTCCCATTTTAAGTCAATAACTTCATTGGTTGTTTTAAGTGCATCTTGCTTTAATTTGTCAACATTAACCAACAAATTAGCTCTTTCACTTGTTAACTGTGAAACATAGCATTTTAAAGAGCGCATTTCTTTAGTTAATATGTTAATAATATCTTCTGACGAACTACAATGTCCATAAGTTTGAATGTGGTCTTTTTGAACTTGCGTTTTCCATAAATTATGTTTTTGTGTGTTAAAATGAGTTCGCACCCAATTTGATGTAATATCAAATACTTTATCTTTACTAGAACACGGACACCTAATTACTTTTTCACTAAATTCGTTCTTTAATTCTTGGTATGTTTTATCTCTCAACCCTTCTGTTTTAACATCATAAATTAATGAATATTCTGGAATAACAGCAATAGTCGTGCTATTATCATTAGTATAAGACATATTATTAATGTTTTAATAATATTTTCAATATAAAAAAAAAGAATTCAATTTTTTATATTGAAAAAGTTGTTAAAACATTAATGTTTAAAATTTACGATATAAATACGCAACAAAAACATTAGCTATAAGAGCACCAACAAGCCCATACATAAATGATACAGCTGCTAAATACTTCTCATAAGCATCTTGTGCTCGTTGTTCGACTATGTCTAAATAATCAGCTTCGCATTTAAGTTGGTTTTGCATAAGTTCAGTTTTGTCTAAAGGTGTTGCTTCGCTTGGTGTCGCTTCGCTTAGGGTCGTTTCACTTGGTCTCGTTTCACTTAGTGTCGCTTCGCTTACAATTGCCTTCACTACCTCACAAATTAGCGAATCAATTTTATCTCGTTGTTCATTAACTTTTAATTGTGCTTTGGCCCATTTCCAAGAAATAACATTATTAAAATTGCTTGTTCCCAATTCTTCATTTGTTTCAATAATTTCGGTTAGCATTTTTTTACCACCACCAAGTGACGAACACATAATTTGCCGCGTTAAATCATCATCCGCACATTTGGAAGTGATCATATTACAAATATGATTGACAAGCTCTTTGGTGTTTATAATCGCATTACGTTCTTCAATAATAGTAGAATCAATAGTACAATATTTTTTACAAATATTGTACAGTGTGCTATTTAAAGCTGACATAATTATAATAAATATTAGTTTTGTTGTTTTAAATCAATTCAATTTTTATTTTATATTTTATATTTTATGAATCTCTCAATATAAAGTTGTTAGTCTTAAATAAAATTGAGTTAGTTTAATATATTATTACTTTAATATATTACAAAAACAATGTCTAGCATTTGCCTCGATCGTTCTATTGATTACACTGTGTTCAAGGGAAAGTCGTGGCAAGAAAAGATGAATAATTGTAATGAGTGCTACTGTTGTGAGCGTCATAATATAAACAGACCTCGTTATGTGTTGCCTACTGTTCACGAGTTTGATGCCATTGATGTATTGGATAGTACTACAGAAGTGTGGCGACTGGGGTTGTGTAAGTGTAAGTGTCGGTTTTTGGCGCGGCGAATGTGTGAAGAGGCTAATTGTGACATTATGTGTGCTTCGCCTAGTCCAAGTGAGTTACCTATGCCTCCACAAAAGTGGTTGAAAAAAACACCACATTATGACTTGAGCCTTCTTGATTGGGCAACAGAACAAGCAATAGAAGTTCATTGGAAAAACCAAGTCAAAGCATGCCAATATGCGATTTTCCATATATGTTAAATAAGTGGGTCGTGTTTGTAATGCATGTTTTTTTTTGTTAAATAAAATTGCATAAATAAAATTGAACTGCCTTATTTAAACTTTAAAGACGATATAAAGCACTATAAACAATACACAAGGCACAAGCTATTATGAATGCTACTTCCTCCAGCGTATTAGTAAATTCATTTTTCCCGCCACAAAATGATAAAAATAATAGTGCTATTATAACAATGGACGTATTTTATATTGGAACAATTATTGGGCTAATTGGAGCGTTACTAGTTGCTCTTATTAGAATTCACTATTTATATCATAAAAGACACGTTCAGTCGAGCAAAGTTAATATAGTCTTTGAAAATAATACTAAGGTTCATGAGTTGGTAAAGACTAACATTGAACTAAGTGTATAATAATTAGAAATAGAATTTTTAAGTATTATATTTTTTTTAGAGAGATTATAATATACTATAATTACAATATGTATAAAAGAGTTCTTGTATTATGTCAACGTAAAGTTAGTAAACTTACAAAAGATAGAGAAAAAGTGGAAAGTGTAGTATCGCTTATTGATGAATATATAGCATTAAACACTCCCGTCGGCACTCATGAAGATATTCGTGTAAAAGTTGAATATTTGACATACCATTCTTTTGAGCCACAACATGCTTATGCCGATCATATATTTCTTCTCTCTCGAACACAACAATATGGTCATGAGTCTAATCTTACAGAAAAAGAAGTAGATTTAGAGAATTTTATTAAAGAACATAACAACACTTATGATGTTATTATTTTAAATACTTGCCCGCTACCATGGTTAGACTATAATCTAATACATCAAGTATTAAAATCAGATGGTGTTTTAGTAGTAAAACTTTTTGGAAATCCAGAAAGCTCCCCAAGTAAAGAAAAGGATAAAAGTGTAGTAAATAATATTAAAAAAAATACACAAAATATACCATCACACTTATTTACTAAACTAGACGGCCAGTTTTCAGGGCATTATACTTACAAAAAAATAGAAACACAAGCACAAGGAAGAAAGTTAAAAACAACAAAAAGAAAAAGACAAAAAAATAAACAAGTTAATAGGAGACAAAACATAAAAACAAGAAGAAAGCAAAAAAAGCAAAAAAAGCAAAAAAAGCAAAAAATGCAAAAAATGCAAAAAATGCAAAATAAAATAAATTAAAAAGTTATAAAAGCCACAAATGGTATTTATGGTATTTCCAATAATCTATGAATGCTAGTTAAGTTATTAAACAATTTCATTTGACAAGCCGAGACATCTTTTGACAATTTTTTTCCAAAACTATTTACATTTACCATGCACAATACTAATTTGTGAAATTCTTCTGTAAAGTTCAAATTATAGTTTTTAAATATTTTACAAACGTCAGCTATTAGTTTTGGACTTATTTCATTATGTTCACATAATTCTATAGTGACACATAATTCTTTTTTTAATGCTTCTTTAGTTAATTGGGACATAGCATTAAATCTCTCTTTTTCTTCAATAACATTGTGCAAAACTGTAAAAATTTGGCTATAATCATTATTTATTAATACTTCATTCAAGAAAATATAGTATGCATTTTGATTTAATTTATTTGGAAAACACGTAAGACCAAAATCTATAACTCCCATTTGATATTTTGGCGTGTAATCGTTAGTACATTCATTTATATAAAAAAACACATTTCCACAATGTAAGTCGCAATGAATAGCTGAATAATTTAAAATACCCAATATTCCAAATTTTATATATATATAAGCAAATTCTTCTTTAATAGCATCGTCCATAGTTTCTAAACTCTTAAGAGTTAATCCTTTTATATTTTCCATTACTAAAAGTTGATTATAGCGTTGAGTAATATTTTTGTAGACCTTAGGAAATCTGTATTCTTTATTATTTTTGTATTTTTCGGCAAATCTCTCTAGCGCGTATGCTTCTTTCATAAAATCTATTTGTTGAAGCATTAGTTCTTTATTGTCTAAAACTAGTTTGGTTATGTTAAAAGACTTAATATATGGAATAAGTTTACACACATACGATATATATGTTAAGTCATCAAATAAATCTCTCAACTCATTAATTATATTACGTTTTAACATTTTAACAACTACCTTTGTATTGGAGCTATCATATCCGTCAAATACTAGTCCAACTATTCCACTGTTTATAGGTATTGCACTTACCACACTAATATTATAAGTTTCGTGTAAATCACTTAATAATTTATAGTCAATACAATCACTACTATATGGAACATTATCACAATAGTTGATTAAATAATCCTTTTCATCATCATATAATAAATCTTCATTTAAAGCTAATGATTGAAATATTTTTATATATACGCTATTTAGTTTTTCCAATTTAATGCATAATGCTTTTATTAGACTCAATCTAGATTGAGGTTGCTGTCTAAATAAATAAATAGTTAGCATTTTATTAACATAAAAGTGCGTAAGTGTATATGTTAATACACTTACTAATTTTATAATGCGATAATAAACACTAATATGTTTGCTATATTTTTTTAATAAACTATACATATTAAATATACTTAATTTATATTTTTTATATTTTTATATTTTTTATATTTTTTATATTTTTTATATTTTTTATATTTTTTATATTTTTTATATTTTTATATTTTTTATATTTTTATATTTTTTATATTTTTTATATTTTAAAATATAAAAAAAAACTTATTTTATGTAAATAAAATCTAGCTTACACTAATAAAATAATTTTTAAGATTATAAAACATCTTTTTAAACATTAATCCAACTAGATTTTCCATATATAGTGGTAAATCATCGTCAACAATAACTTGAAAATCTATATTAAATTTAACGCTTGAAACATCATTATTATCATTATAAACATTTATTTGAGTTTTGCCATAATTATATATTAGTGCTTCATAATTAGAATTAATTATATTAAGTTGTTTTAAATAGTCTTCTTTTAATTTTTCACATATTAATTTTACATCTTTGTTATAAAAGGTAACCGAATTGTTTAACTTATTCAGTATTTTAGTGCTTCTAAATAGCATAAATTTTTGTTTTATGCCAATTTCTTTGGCAATATGATTTATTAATATACATATATCTGCTTCATTGTCTGTTTTATTGATTATAATTATTTTTTCTATTAGCTCTTTATTTTGTGCTTCTAATAAATCATATATTTCAAAACCAGTAAGACTAGCTACATTTGTATTTGGAACCTGAATAGTAAATGCTAAATTATAGCTTCGTGTGTTAAAGTTAAAGCTTTTAATTTCAGACAATAACATATCTCCTTTAGCACATATTAGCTTCGGTTGAAACCTATTTTCTTCACAATAACTCATGTTAAATATAATAAATAGTTAGTATTTAAATACTTACTTTTTATAGTTTCAAAATAATATAGTACTCCGGCACTAATTAAGAAAAGAATAGTCATAGCTACATTATATTCATAATTTGTCATTTTTAACGAATTATTATATAATTTAAATCCACTATTATAATTCATAACATATAATAGCACTAATGCTATATAGCTAGTAATATATGAATAGTTTGTACTTATAGAGTTAGCAATAAAGCCTTTAACATAATATAATGCTAAAAGTGCAAAAACTATATGCCAAGTTATGGCAAAAGACGCCATAGCTGGGAAAAAGCTTGTTTCCTCATACGGAACATAACGTTTCCATATATTAAAAATAAAATTGTTGTATTTTTCATTAAACTCACGCGATGCTAATACATCAAATTTTAATAATAAAGAATAAGCCGCAATAAACAATACTGAAATAAATGCTCCAAAAGAAAAATATATTAATACATCATAACATTTATGTAATCTAGTTGCTATAAGTGTTGCTACTAATAACGTAGTTACTTGAACACAAAAAAATAAATGTAGTTTTATAATTTTTTGAAGCAATGTTCTTTTTGGTTTTAAGTCACTGCGCTTTAAGTCATTTTCATTTATAGTTTGTTGTTCCTTTAAGTCGCTACTCTTTAAGTCATTTTCATTTGTATTTTGTTGCGGCTTTAAGTCGCTACTCTTTAAATCGTTTTCATTACTATTATATGAACTATCAATACTAGTCATTAGCAAACAAATAAAGTATTATGTTAAAATAGTAATATAATTTTAACATAAAACACACAATAAATAATTAATTTTTATAATAATATAGTTTGCTTAATATTTTTAATCCAATAATATAATCAATAATATCATTTGTATTAAACTCTTTATTAAAAAAGGGTTCTTTAAATACTTTATATTCAAAATAATGTAAAAACTTCTTCTCTCCTCGCAACTGAATTATATTTGTATAATAATTTATGAATTCAAACAGTTTAGATTTTAAAAGTAAGCTATAACTACTTAGTTTATATGATACAATACGATTTAAACTGTTTTTTTCATCTGTGTAAAATAGATTCTCTTTTGCTCTATATTTATTATAATTAATAAAATTGTGATGTATTAAATCAATATGACTATATATTTTAGATTTTAGTGTTTTTTTTATTGCTTTTTTAGATATTAAGTATGCCGCTGCGCTTATTGAACCAATATGAGTGCTATAAGTTTCTGTTGTTGGCATAATGCCATCACTATGAAGCTGAATAATTTCCCAATTACTATCCAAAATTTGTATATCATATAATGTTTTATTTAATTTTTCATAAAACTCGTCTTTATCATATAACGGAAAAACATCGTCTTCCATTATAAGAAAATAATTAGGATTGTCATGTTTATGCGTTTTTTTCTTTTTTATATAGTTTATATATATATATTTACAACACATTATATGACTTAAAGCACACCCAATTACGGATTTTGGTGTATAATTTAAGGCAAAATTAGATACGTATTTTTTATAACTAGTTTTAAAATGTTCGTCTTTTAAAGCATTTACTCCACTAAATCTCTCACTAACTAATCCTAATTTTAATAATTGTGCTGCTTGTTTAATATAATTACTTTCATAATCATCTAAATTTATTGTAAAAGATTTTAGATTAGTATAACCATATTTTATTACATAATTTGGACTATTATATTTAGTCATAAGTTAATAATACTAATTTCATACTTTTATATAAATATAGTTTATAATGTTTATAATGTTTATAATGTTTATAATGTTTATAAATAGCACTATTTAAATATCTAAGCTTACTATATTTTTATCACTTTTTTGCCTTCGTTTTGATTTTGTCGGTATTCTTGCGTTAGTTAAATCTTTAAAATCATCTATACTAATAGTGCTTGACTCATTAGCATTAGCATTTGTGTCTGTTTGTTTAGCTTTTAAACCATTTAATAATGATGATATGCTTTGACTTTGGCTTTGACTTTGAGGAGTTGTTATACTTGGACCTCTCATTTCTGGTCGGGTTATTCTCTCTTGTTCATATGGATTTGCTTCATTTTTTGTTATTTCAATTCCCCGTGCTGAATTAATATCAGGACGATTTACTAAATTAGGCATGCGTTGGCTACGCTCTGGCAATTTAGTTTCAACAGACATTGGTGGAGGACCTGAGTTTACATTTGGAGGCATAGTGCTTCCAAATCCGGGAGTATAGCCGTTATTATTATTTGATGTGCCATTGTTTCCAGCAAAAAGTCCATTCATAAATCCACCAAATCCAGGATTAGTTTGCCCCATTGTATTAACAGCAGCTTGTGTAAATTGTTTCATTAATTCGGGATTTTGTCTCATAATATCATCCATGCCTGGCATTGATGATTTAAATAATGTATTAGACATATGAACCATTACAGCAGAACCACCTAATTGAAACAATAATTTTAATTCGGGAGACATTTTTGCCTTGGACTTATATTTTTCGTGTAATTCGGCAAAAATATCATCATAATCATCTATATTTTCATTAATTTGTTCTCCCCACCCATCTAATTTTATATCAAATGGGTCAAATTTGCTATTTAAAAATTCTAATCCCGTTATACAAGCCATCATCATTTTGCCTTGAAACTTAATTGCATTTGATTTCTCTTTTTCCGCAATAATTGTTTCATATTCACCAATCATTTCATCTAAATCAGACTCCATAGTATACCGTTTAGACAAACTAACGCCTTTTTTTTCTAGTTCATCTAACTTGCGAACATATTTGAATTTTTCACGCAGCTCTTCTTCCTTTGTTAGTTGTGGTTTTTGTTGAGCTTGTTCTAAATTTATTGGAATGTTATTAAATTTACCATATCCATCCCACGTTTTTGTTTCATTCATATTTGCCGTTGATTTGCCTAAATTATTTGTATCAGAGTCAATATTTTGCGTAACAGGTTTAATATTTTCACCATCTACTTTGCTTGAACCAAATAAATCACCAAATATTGATTTTTTTGTTGTAGTGCTTTGTCCGTATTTTATTTCTTTTTTAGTGTCACTGTCTTTGTCTTGATAAAATGGTTTTTCTGGTTCTTTGGTTTGTTCGGTGTCGCTTATGTTAGATGCTAGATTATTTAATTCACTCTCTAAATTTGTAATATCTTCAATATCAATTGACGAGCTCGCTTTTTTGTCATTTTTATTTTTAACATTCATTAACAGCTCAATACCTCCACCAAAATTTGAGGTTGGCTTGTTTTTAACTATGTCATCATCATTATCTAATGATTCATCAAACTTAAAATCCGGAATGCTAAAGCTATCAATATTTAAAATATCTGGCTCTATTTCAACTATTTCCATTAATCCTATTATGATTTAAATAGAAGTTTAATTTTTAAATACTCCGCAAACAATATTAATATAATTAATTTAATTGTTATTTTATTTAATTTTATTTAATTATTAATATTTATATAATAATAAGCTTGTAAAAAACAGTCAGCTAAGTCATCTTTTTTTAAATGACTGGAAAAAAAAGATAGCTCGTTATTCATATTATATTTTTTCAATACTTCTTTTGTATGAAAAATACTTAATTTTTTCCGTTGGGCGTAATTAATTTTACTAGTATTAACGCTTATTGTGTCGCTTTTATCTTTTAAAAAAGATTTCAATTTATTAGTTGCAGAAATAAAGTATATATTATAATTGTTAGAATTTATAAAGTATTGCGCTATCATACCTTGAATTGTTTTCATACGATTTGCAATTGGACTAATTTGGTTTTCTAAGATTATTTTATCCAATGTTAATATATTATAGTCTTTAAATAGTTCATTTAATCGATCCTTAATATTGATTCCAATATGAACTAAGTTTATGGTATTTGCACTGACGCTTTGAACAGCTTCTAAGCAGTGTTCATTTAAATGAGTTTCTAATAAAGCTAATATACTAGATTTATTGCTAGATTTATTACTAGATTTATTGCTAGATTTATTACTAGATTTATTACTAGATTTATTGCTAGGTTCGCTAGGTTCATTACTAACTAGTTTATATTCGTTTGCTAGTTCACTAAGCTTTTTAAGTGATAGTTTATGTAATGTTTTAATATCACACATTGGGATGCTATAGTCTGTTTTTTTTGCGTGTATTTTACAATAATAAGTATTATTTTTAAAAAAAGCTGGTTTGTTTTTACATAAATGGTGTGTGCAATTATTATTATTGGAACATAAATTTAATACATCCCATTTTATTATTTTAAAATCATTAGCTTCATTTGTTTCGATTATAATAAATGCTAAATTCTTTATACCAATATCTATACTTAATAATTTCATAGTTATAGTTATATAATACTTGTTTAAATAAGTATTATATAGTTATTTGTAAAGTTAGTACAAACTAATTAACGTAACGCAGCTACGCATATGGAATAATGTATTCTTGAAATATAGTATAAAATCATATTACTTAAGAAAGACATAAAATATGCGCCCATCGCATATTGACTATTTTTTCTAAATAAACCCAAAATAAAACCAATAAGCGCAGCAATGGCGAAAAACAAACTTATTAGTCCAAGATAGTAAAATAACATACAATGATCACGACTAAGAGGAGACATCAAATTATCAAAAAAATTCATATTTTTATATAATAATAATATAATAAAATTATATAAAATATATAAAATAGATTAAAATATATAAAATAGATTAAAATATATAAAATAGATTAAAATATAGAATTATTCTTTAAATTACTTTTATTAAATACTAAATACTAAATAGTACTTACTAATTACTAATTACTAATTACTAATAATATACTTTGTAACATGTTTTTGAGCGTCTAGCTGTTGTTTACTTAAATATATATTTTTTAAGTTGCTAGTTTCATAACCATATGGTTGATCGCGTGTCAAAGTAGACATAAAAATATATGGTGTTTTACTATTAGCATTATTAGAACTTGTGCTATTATAATAAGGACATACACTACATTCATTACAAGCAATTAATTGATTATTTTTAATTAGCGCATCACTATTTGTTTGTAAATATTTTCTATAATCACTATTTGTTTGTATATTATTTCTATGTTTCAAAACATTATCATTTAAAACAGATGAGTTATAATCGCTAAATAATCTTGAGTCATCCATTAATGGTGGATAATTAAAATGTATATTATTTGAACCATTATAGCAAGTTCCCCAACTCATAAAATTAATATTATATAGTAATAATATTAATTTTTATAACATTAATTTCTAAATTAATTATACTAATTTAGTCTAAATTATACTAATTTAGTCTTAATTATACTAATTTAGTCTTAATTAGTGTAAACAAAGTTCTCTAAAAAATAGTTTTCTAAAATAAATCTTTATTTACTTTTCCAGGTAGTCCATGACCAAAAACAATCATATATATTAAAGCTAGCGCTGCCAATACTATACTTCTATTTTCCGCAACAACATGTCTCTGTTTAAGACCATATACCATTATTACATATAATACAATTCCAATTATTACAGAATGCACTAACATCATTAGTCCTGACTCCATTTTTATATATATTAACTATAAAATTTATTTATTAATTATGTAATTTATTTATATAATTTATTTATATAATTAATTTATTAAATTTATTTTTGTAATAATTTAATTAACTCATTTTTTTTCAATTTTAGTGCCTCCTCATTATCTAAAATATTTTTTGTAACAACTAGTGCTCTTAAATCATCTATTCTCATTTTGCTATAGTTCTTTTTTTCTACTTTTTGTGTTGTTTCTGAATTATTTTCTAAAGTAATTACTTTCGAACTAGGTTCTAACTCTTCATTATAATCATTTAATACAATTGGTAAATTTTTGATAAATATGTCTTCATCAGTATTTAAATAATTTGAAGTATTACTAATTTCAACTAGTTCTACATTATTAGTACTAGTACTAAGTGTTTGACTTGTTTGAATCGTTTCATAAAAGTCTTTATTTAGTGTTAATGGTTCTTTTATATCAAACACTTTGGTATTTTTAGTGTTATCGTGTTCCTCGTCATTATCCTCGTCATCATCCTCTTCATCATCATCATCCTCGTCATCATCATCATCCTCGTCATCATCCTCGTCATTATCATCGTCATCGTCATCATCCTCGTCATCGTCGTCATCGTCGTCATCGTCTTCTTCATCATCAGAAACATTTATTTTTTTTTCCGTAGTCAATTTTTTAACTAGTTTATCATTATTTGTTGTACTACAAATATAATCATCACACTCTTCATAGCTACATATTCCATCATTAGTTCCTGATTTATTTATTAAACATAGTCGACTCATTTGAGTATTATAATTTACTATAAAATTTTGTAATATTTTACCATGTTCTATTATACTTCTTTCCAATAAATTAAGTCGCCGATAGCAATACAACATTATAGAACCACCTATTAATAACACTAATCCTAATGTTAATAAAAACCCAGAATCTATAAATTTAAACAAATGTAACATTTATATTATACTTAAATTATATTATTTTAAGTATTGTTTAACGAATTAATATTAATTCATTATTAATTCATTCCGTTTATTATATTTTCTGGAAATGCTAAGTCTTTAAGAACTTTTTGTGCGCCTTTTACTTTTGATACTCCTTTTTTTATTTTATATGTATATACAAAATCATTGTCCTTTTTCAATACATTCATACAATAACAGTTATTTTGCTTATTTAATTTCTTACATAATTTTGTATAATGTGTTGTCAAAATATAATCTAAATTGCTAAACTTATTTAAATAAGTTAAATAACTTAATGAAGAAGTTAAAGCTTCTTCAGGATTAGTTCCACTATAAAGTTCGTCAAATACGCAAAAATGATTTTGTTCTTTGTTACTTTCAACATTATCTAATATATTTTTACATTGTCTGGCTTCTGCTTGATATAAACTATCACGACCACCTGTATCTGGAATATTTATATAACAGTGTATATAGTCATATAGTTTGACTTGTGCTTTATCAAAAAATCCACACCCAATTTGTTGACATAATATAATATTAAATAAACTAGATTTTAAGATGGTTGTTTTGCCTGAAGCATTTGGGCCTGTAAGTATTAAATTTTTATCTAAACAATACGAATTTTTTACTATTAGTGGCTTATCCAATGTATTCGTTTCTCTTGTATTTGAATGTTGAATAACATTTAAATTAGCATAATATGCATTAGTAAATTTTGTAGGACTAGTATTAGAACTATTATAAGAACAATAATTTAATATATTTTTACTTATAAATTCTTGCAACTTTTCAATATTTTTAATATATCCATTAAAACCAAATGAAAAATGCAAGCTTGTAATAAATATCTTATCTTTATTTAAAGAATAAAAACATTTCATCAATTGTCCTAATTCGGTAAGTTTAAAAATACTCAATTTATATGGCTCTAGCTTAGTCAATTCATTATAATAACTAGCAAAAATTGTGCTATTTTTTGTTAGTTCTTCATTAAACAACTTATAACTATTTAAATGCTTTGAATAATTCAAAAAATTAGCATATTTATTTAATGCATTACTTATATAGTCTTTTAGATCTAACAATGTATTATTTATATATTTAATATTTTTAAAATATTTGATACAGCTTGTAAAATTTAAATACAATTGAAAAATATAAAACCCAAAACTAAATAATAAATAAAGTTTATTGCTAACTGTTGTTTCGCTAAATGAACTAAACAACTGCCCTATAATATGGTTCGCAAATACTTTCTTTAAATGCTCAAAATATAAATCAAAAGTTATATCATAACCCTGTATTTTAATTATAAAAAATGGTAATAATAAAAATATAATTGGAATTAATAGCGAAAATACTGGACTTGAGAGATTATATATGCTTAAACATTGCATTAATATAGTGTTATTGTTATATTTATCTAATAGTGGAATATCAATATATTGATAGTTATTAACAAATCCATTGTCATATATAATTTTGTTACAATTAGTATATAATTGTTCTTCTTTTGTTATGTTATTATCATCGGCAAAATTCACTTTTTTAATAGATTTGTAATTTTTCAATAGCTCTTGGCTTTCTAGCAAAAACTCTTTATCAATTGTATAATAATTAGACCATCTATTTAAAATATTCTTTTCAAAAATATTTGTAGGGTCAAACACATGATAATATAAATTGTAAACACATGAATTATTTTCTGACTCATCTTCTTTTGTTACTTTTAATTCTAAATCACTTATTATATTATTATTCAGTAGTTTTAGTTTTGTTTGTTCTAAATATTCTATTGGTAACTTAAAGCAATCATTATAATCGTTGGTGCTATTCTTTTCTGGGTCATCGTAAAAACTTAATATCGTTGATAATATATTCATTGTGTTTATTAATAATTAAGCAATACTTTATATATATTAATAAAACGAAAATAATTAAAAGAATAAAACTATTATTAATAATACTATGATTAGTTACACTAGTTCATTTATTAGTGAGTATTATTTATCATTAGAAAATAAAACTTTAGACGTTCAATTATTAGAATGCCTAAATTCAATATTAGAAACAATAAATAATGATATTTCATTAAATAATATTGATAATGATAACGATTTTAGATTCAAAAAAACAAAGTTAAAAGGTAAAACCAGTGATAATTATTATCAACATTCTTATAATAACAATAACAATAACAATAACAATAACAATAACAATAACAATAACAATAACAATAACAATAATACTAGTCGCTCTAATAGTATTAAAAAGAAAGAAGAAACTAGAACCAAAATTGAGGTAGTTAAAAGCTCAATTAAAAGTATATTAAATAAGCTAACCCCATCTAATTATGCTAAATTAGAACATGAGCTAATAACATTGTATATGGAATTATTAACAAATTGTATAGAAAGTAATAATAATGAAGACATTAATTATATTGATAATTATATTATAACATACATATGTTATAATAATGTAAGTTATAGCGCCATTTATAGCGACATATTATTTTCAATATTTAATGTATACTATAATAAAAATTACAAATTAGAAACATTGACACATTATAATTTATTACAAAAATATTATAATGAGTTTTTAGATTTTAATACTATAATTAAATACAATAATAGTACTATATGTGATGAGTTTGTTATAAATAAAAACAATGATAAATATAAGTGTTTTATTATTTTTATAATAAATTTGTATAAGCATATAAACATTAGTTTATATGACCCATTAAATATAGAGAATGGGAAGCAAGAATTTTATAGCAACTTTTTCATAAATCACGATTCTATGAAGTCAACACTTTCACACTTTACCGAATTTTTTATAAAAAATTTAGAATTAGAAAATAATAAAATATATTGTGAAACAATACAAGAATTTTTACTAATATTTTGTAGCGAGTTGTTTAAAATTAGCAAAGTTATTAAACTAGCAGACCACCCTACAAATATATTATGTAATCTAGTTGATTCATTTAAATTGTTATTATTAAACAATACTAGCTATCCTAGTTTTACAACTAAAATTAAATTTAAATTAATGAATATATGCGACAAATATGATGAACTTGTAAAAACCTAGTTATTTTATAGATTATAAAATAGTTTTTTAAATAGTTTATTTTATAATAGTTTAAACATTTCATATAAAATAATTTATATTATATAATGGTAGTCTCCAAAATTAATAATACAATTAAATACGAAGAGACTAAAGCTATAGCAACCAATGATATTGATGTAGAATCAAGTATATATTCGGCAAAAATATATGATAAAACTATACAATTTGTATTAGGACTAGCACAATTTGAGCATAAAAGTAAAAATATTGTATATTTTAATATTTATTTAGCAAATAATGGATTTGTAATAGCTAAAATTGGAATATATGAAACATATAATAATATTTATTCTACATTATTAGATGAAGATGGTGATATTGACTTATCTAAAATGCCTGAACCACTATTATTTTCATTTGCCAAATCTTTAATTGGCTCATTACCTAGTGATACTAGTGTATTGTCTGAAGACGAAGATGAAGACGAAGACGAAGACGAAGACGAAGAAAGCCAAAGCAGTGAGGATTCTCCTATTGATGATAAAGGCAAGACAGGTGCTGTATTATCAAAAAAACCAACTTTTGATATAATGGCTTTGGCAAGCCAAACAAAAGAAGAAAGCGACTATGAAATCAGTAAATATGTTGAAGACCCAACCCATAACTGGGTAAATAAATATTTGAAAAGTGTAAAATATTCAATAAAAGGAAATGAGGGTGGTGGTGATTGCTTTTTTGCCTCATTGCGTGATGGATTAAGAAGTGTTAAGATTGAAACATCAGTAAAAGCTATTCGTGAAAAATTGGCAAATGAAGTTGATGAAACAGTATATAATACTTATTCTGAATTTTTCAAATTGTTTTATGGTGGTATGAAAACTTCACAAACCATGCTTAAAGAATTTAAGAGCAAACATAATACAATAAAGAAACTAATTGGTGGAACAGTTGATGGACAAACTAAGAAAAACTTGATTGCTGACGCTAAGACAAATTTTAGTAAATATAGTGCTACAAATCAAGAGTCTGATGAATTTCAAGAACTAGTGGAAGAATTTGCCTTTATGCAAGATGTGAATGATGTTAACGACCTTAAAAAAGTAATTTCAACTGTTGGTGGAAAATATTGGGCGGATAATTGGGCAGTTGTTACTTTAGAAAGGCTATATAATGTAAAGTTTGTAATATTATCACAAACTCATTTTTTGGAAGGTGAAAAAGAATTGGTGTTACAGTGTAGCGAAGCAGATAAACAAATAATGGCAAAAGGATTATTTGAACCTTCATATTATATTATGCTTGATTATTTAATAAGTAAACACAGCAGTCATTATACACTAATTACATATGATAAAAATATAGAGCGCGGCGCTTTTACTTTTAATGAACTACCTTATAGAATAAAGGAGCTAATTTTAGAAAAATGTATGGAAAAAATGGCTGGATTATATACATTAATACCTGATTTTATTCAATTTGCTAATAAAAACGGAATAACAACATCTAGTGTTAACGTTAAATCTGATTCTTTAGTTGGAACCAGCCCTAATACAAAATATTATAATAAGTCAATAATTATTCAAATATATAATAAGTCTAGACACGTAAAAATAGGTCAAGGAAGCGGGGAAAGTATTAATCCCGAATTAAAAACTGCCAAAAACATATTGGAGCTTAATAACAATAAAGAATATGTTGATTGGCGTAAAAAGTTAGACTCTCAATATTTAGTTCCTAATTTAGTAATTGATGGAAAGAACTGGTCTAGCGTTATGCATTATATGTTGGCAGCTAGGTTTAAACCGAGTGTCGAGTTATATAATAAATTTACTAAAGATGGTCAAGTTGGTTCAAATATTGATGATGCCTATAAATTATATAATTCTAATATTTCAAAAAAATCACTTGGTTCTCTAGTAATAGATGAAGAAGAATTTGCTAAAATGAAATATGGATTGTTAGAAAAGGCGCAATATGCTAAATTTACACAAAATGAAAGTTTGGCAAAAATATTGTTATTAACAGGACAAGCATTAATCAATGTTTATAAACCAGGAAAGGGGGGTGGTATATATCAAGATAATGAATTAATGAAAGTGCGAAGTTTATTAGCAAATCCAAATCCAAAACAAAAACAATAATGTTTTTTAATAATTATTATAATTGAATAAAATAATTTAATACTAACTTAGTATTAAATTATATTATATTATATGACTTATACTTTGTTAATTGTTGAGTCTCCCGCAAAATGTGGCAGCATAGAATCCTTTTTAGGACAAGGCTATAAAGTAATTGGTTCGTGCGGACATATTACACATCTCTCAAGTTTAGAACAAATAAACATTGGCGCTAATTACAAACCTAACTTTAAATTAATTGAAAGCAAGCAACCACAAATTGCCAAAATCAAGAAAGCAATAAGTGGGTCTCAAGAAGTTATTTTAGCAACTGATGATGACCGCGAAGGCGAAGCTATTGCATGGCATATAACACAAGTTTTTAACTTAGATGTGGCAAAAACCAAGCGCATAATATTTCATGAAATTACTGAAAATGCAATCAAAGTTGCTCTGGCAAATCCCAGAACAATAAATATGAATATTGTTTATGCGCAACAAGGTCGCCAAATTTTAGATTTACTTGTTGGATTTACTATTACTCCATTGTTATGGAAATCTATAGCGGCAAATAGTAAAAATTCGCTAAGTGCTGGGCGTTGTCAAACTCCCACATTGCGTCTAGTGTATGATAATTATAAAGCAATTAAAGAGTCACATGGAACACTTAGCTTTAATAGTGTTGGCTATTTTACTGACAAAAATATTGAATTTGTATTAAACAAAAACCATAATAGTCATGATTCAATAAATGAGTTTTTAGAATTAAGTACAATACACGACCATATATTAAGTAAGGCAAGTGAGAAAACGCTTATACAAACTCCACCCACTCCTTTTAGCACATCAACACTTCAGCAAGCAGCAAGTAATAGCTTACATATTTCACCTAAAGAAACTATGAGCTATGCGCAAAAATTATATGAAGATGGACTTATTACATATATGAGAACACCAAGTAAAGCTTATTGTCAAGATTTTATAGAACAATGTAAAGCGTTTATTAGTGTAAAATATGGTGCTTATTATGTTGCTAATTATGACGACTTAAAAGCGCTAACTTGTTCCACAACAACGTCTTCAACAATAGAAGAGGCACACGAGGCAATTCGCCCTACAAATATAGCACTTGAAACACTTGACAGTGCACATTATAGCGCAAAACACATTAAGTTATATAAACTAATATATACTAATAGTTTGGAAAGTGTAATGTCTAACGCTTGCTATAATCAACTTAATGTGTCTATTAGTGCGCCGCACGATTCATATTATAAATATAGTGCTTTAGAAAATACTTTTTTAGGTTGGAAAATTGTTAACAATAATAAGAATGAAGAAAAACATTATCATTATTTGAAAAACATTAAAGAAGGTATTATAGACTATAAAAAGATTATTTGTAAAGAAACATTAAAAGACTTAAAATCACATTATAGTGAAGCACAACTAGTTCAATTGTTAGAACAAAAAGGGATTGGGCGACCATCAACATTTTCATCGTTATTAGAGAAAATACAAGAACGTAATTATGTTAAAAAAGAGCACGTTCAAGGAAAAAAAATAAATAGTACTGATTATACTTTGATTGAAGACATTATTACTAAAGAAACAAGCGCAAAAGAATTTGGTAATGAAAAAAATAAATTAGTCATTACACAGCTTGGAATAATTAGCATTGAATTTTTAATAACACATTTTAATAAGCTATTTGACTATGAATATACAAAATTGATGGAAGACGACCTTGATAAAATTGCTTTAGGGGCTAAAGCATATTATGAGTTAACTAGTGAATGTACTAGTTTGATGAATACATTAATTGAAACAAGCAATTTAAATAATAATGACTTGACAAAGACTAGTGAAACTATTAACAAACTACAAATTGCACTAGATGACAAACACACATATATAATAGGGAAAAATGGGCCAACGCTTAAATATACAAAAGAAGATGGAACATTGGGATTTTATGGAGTAAAAAAAAATATTGACATTGACTTATTAAAAGCGGGTCATTACACTTTAGAAGACGTGTTAGAGACCACACAAGAGTCAATAAAAAATTTGGGGCTTTATAAAGAACAGCCTGTTTATTTAAAATACGGCTCTTATGGTTATTATTTAGAATGCGGAGAGTTGCGAAAATCTCTCGCTAGTGTTAAAATAAATGTTCCTTTTAAAGAGTTAACGCTTGAAGATGCTATTACTATATTGGAAACATGTGACCCAGCTTCAAATAGTTTGGTGCGCCATATTTCAAATAGCTTGTCAATTAGAAAAGGAAAATATGGTGACTACATATTTTATAAAAGTGAAAATATGAAAAAACCGCAATTTTTAAAATTACAAGGCTTTAATATTAATAGTGATACTAATTATATGAATTGTAGTCTTGATACATTAAAATTATGGATTAAAGAAAAATATGGTATTTAATTACATTAAATACCTAAGTATATTATATATATGATTGATTTATAAATGAAAAAAATAATATTATGGCAAATAAAAATAGTACAAATAATAGTTTGTTTTTTTTATAAAGAGCTAAAAACCTAGATTTCATATATTAACTATAAACTAACACTATATTTTATAGTTTTTTATATTATATTATAATATAATAATAATGTTAAAAAAACTTGCGCTTATTGCTTCGTTATTACTAATATTAGACTTAACATATTTATTTGTGTTTAAAGATTTTATGCTGCCTATATTAAAAAATATACAAAAAACAGATGTTAAGATTAGATTTGTTTCTGCCTTAGCATGTTATATATTATTAGTTAGTGGATTATATTATTTTATAATAAGAAAAAATGCACCTGTTAAAGATGCCTTTTTATTAGGTGTGCTAATAAACGGAGTTTATGAAACAACAAATTATGCTTTTTTTAATGAGTGGTCGCCACTTTTAGTGTTAATAGACACATTATGGGGTGGTATTTTACTTAGCACAACCACATTTTTATATTATAAAATAACTAACTAATTTAATTAGCGCGTTGAAAACGTACTTGATTCCAATAATCAAACGCATTACTATAAAGAGCAGCATAGCTAAGTCTGGCAGTTTCCCGATTATGTGCTTCATTGTTTTCATTAATAATAGCATTAGCGTCAACACTTATGATATTAGGGTTAGCATTTATAACATTTGGGTCAACATCATAATTATTAAGAGCATTAGCATTTATAACATTACTATCATCATTTATAGGATAAGGTTCGTTACTTATAAGAATACCACTACTATCATAAACTCTTCCATAATGACGTGCTAACATTCTATTAATTTGGACTTCATTGTTAGGTTGAAGAATAGCTTGATTAATAGTTTCATAATTAGGGCTAGCTGTTTGTGTTCCTGTATTGTGTATATTATATAAGCGTTGTAGTCCATTTACTAACCTTAAATATGTATGTTCATCAATGTGTGAAGAAATAGTATCTAAATCATCAATCATAGTATGCATAGTTGATAAAAATTCTTGACTTTGTGGTGCGTTAATACTATGACCTGTCATAGATTTAGTATAAATATTAATGTTTTCATAAAAAAATTAGTTATCAATTTTTTTAAGCATTTTTTATAAGATATATTTAGTAAAATATATATTAGTTTTAAGAAGTAATATATATGCGTTTGTTTAACTACTTCTCTCAAACTAAATTGTTTATTAGTCTTTTATTACAAAGAAATTATAATTCTGTTACTCGTGTAATGCCTTCAAAATATTATTCTATAAAAACTATAAAACAATATTATTATAACAACAATATATATTATGACTTATATAATGATTTTTGTAACTGTAGTGAAGAATGTAATTTAAATAGTTTTAGTATTTTTAATAATTTAAATTATACTAAATATAACAGTCTTAGCGCAGAACACATATTTCCTCAATCATTTACAAAACATTATAGCAAGGCAAATAAAGACATGCACAATATAGTTTTAACAAATTATTATACAAACAATTTACGTAGCAACAAGAAATTTGCTCATGACGCTGATAAATCAAGAGCTCATAAATTTTATGTTCCATGTAATTATTCTCGTGGAACAATTGCCAGATCACTTGCATATATGAAATATAGTTATCCATTATTAAATCTCTCAAATGTTATAGACAATAACATAATAGTGGCTTGGAATGAGTTATATCCACCAACAGAACTTGAACATATAAAAAACAATATAGTATTTAAGTATCAAGGCAATAAAAATATATTTATTGACGATTATAAAAAGCTTAACTTGTTTATTAACAATAATTATAATTTATAACAATTTATATTTATAACAATTTTAAAATTGTTATAAATTTATAAAACTTATTATTCAAATTCTGCCGTTGACAAATCAACTCGACCACTAGGTTTTGGAGTTAATACAACTATTTCATTACTGTCATTATTATCATTAATATCAATAATATTAAAATCTATTGGAATCAATTTATCACCTTTAACTCTACTAAGAGCTGATGAACTTTCAATCAGTTTTGTATATGTATTGTAAGACTTTTCAAGGAAGTCTTTTGCGGGAACAGGTCTATTTTCACGATTTAATGATAATGTTTTAAATATATCAACTGAGAGAAGATAATAATCACGTTGACTTATCATATCATTTTCAAGCCGTTTTTGTATTCCAAAATATAACTCAATAGAGCCGATAATACCGCAAGTTAAGGCTATTAAAGAAGTTGATAAACTGATTGTTCCTTGGTCGGCATACGGCTGTAGACCAACAGCTATTATGCTGTTTGCCCCATTTAATATAATAACCGGTAACCTGTAATACTTTAATGTAGACTTTAATTCAAAATAGCGTTGCTTATGTAGTTTGTTTAATATAACGCAATTTATTCTAATATTATTTAGCACGGCATCAATATCATCCGTCCATGTATTAGTATTCATATTCACGTATTATAATATGTTAATATATTAAAAATTACAAAATAGTTTATTTTAAAAATTGAAATTAGTAATTATTAATACTTAATAATTATTTATTTATAAAATAGTAACACACTATGAAGGACATTAATAGTCAATTTATTAGCATTATTTACGGTCCTATGTTTTCTGGAAAAACTACTAAATTAGTTGAACTGTATAACTTATATGTAAAAATTTACGGAAAAGACAAATGTATTGCAATTAATTATGAGCTTGATAATCGTTATGGCGAAAACGTTATAGTTAGTCATAATAAACAATCTATTGAATGTTATTGTGTAAAAAGTATGGAAGAGTTTATTACGGGTGAAACATATAATATTATTTTAAATGCACAATACATTTTTATAAATGAGGCACAGTTTTTTGAATCTATTGATAAATGGGTTTTGTTTTTAAATGTTAATTTAAAAAAAACTGTTATTTTATGTGGTCTTGACTTAGATTATAAGAGAGATAGTTTTGGAACAATGATGAATTTAATTCCTTATGCTTCTAAAATATATCCACTAAATGGACTATGTCATAATAGTGAAAATGGACTATGTAATGGACTATCGCGCTATAGTCATCGTATTGTTAATAGTGATACACAAATATTAATTGGAATACACGAATATGTGCCTTTGTGTGAAGATTGCTATAATGCTTTAACGCACTAATGGAGCAAATTCTTTGCTTACTTGATTGATACTTAAAGTCAATGATAAATTAGCATTTTGTAAATTTACAAGCATATTATTATGGTATCTAATCTTTATTTTTAATTTTGCTATTTTTTCAATAGGTGGTTTAAAATAGCTCACAGTAGACGAAATCTCATGATCTAATAAAGCAGTATTAATACCACTGTTTGCTGGATGAAGTGGAATTTTAGCAAATGCTGAATTTACAATCCCGCTATTAGAATTATTATAGTTATAAGACAAATAAGGTTTTAAATCATCACATTTATTATATTTTTCCAATTCAATATATATATTTTCATTAGCATCTAATGTATGTGGATAAAGAGAACTAATAACACTTGCACTACTAGTGTCTATCCATGAAGTATTTGCATAGTCAAATCTTAAATTATTTGAAGTATCAATAGATTTTGAAGTGTAAGTTTTTTTATCAAAACCCAATATATATCCTAAACCCCAGTTGCTATGTTGCGAATATACATTAATATTTGTTACACATGAAGAAGAGTAAGTCAATTGTTTATCAAATTTTAGTTGAAAAAAACCAGCATTAGGAATAGTATGAGTTTCTGTAATTCCATTTGGACGTGTGTGTATATGATTATCAGTATGACCAAAATAAAATTTACGACTTACTTTATTGTAAGCTACAACAAAATCCGCATTTGCGTGACCAGTGTTATAATTTATTTTATTTTGTAAAGAACTTCTTAAAGCTTCAACATCATAATATCCATCTTCTAATGTTATTATATATTCTCCTATTCCAGATATGTCTATTGCTAATTTGTTATTTTGTAAATAATCACTAATATTATATATAGGATTTGGTAAGACAATATTTAATAAATTTAATGATTGAACGTTATTATATACTTGTGGGCATGTTATTTCAAATTCAGATGAATTAGGCCATTTTGCTATATCGCGATCATTACTGTCAATAAATAAAATTTTACTATCTATTGAATAGCTAAAGTTAATATTATCTGAATATGAAGTCATTAGTACTTTATATATATTACTATTTATATAAATTTATACTAATAAATTTATACTAATAAAGTTATACTAATAAAGTTATACTAATAAATTTATACTAATAAAGTTATACTAATAAATTTATACTAATAAAGTTATACTAATAAATTTATACTAATAAAGTTATATAATATTATATTATTATAATAACTATGCCAGCAACAGAAACAGAAACAGAAACAAGAACAACAGCAGCGGGAGCAACAAGACCACTAGGGCAACAACAAGCATCAACGAAAAAACAATTTGACGCTAAATCGCCTGATGCCTTAAATATATTTGGTATTGGAATCAGTAGCAATAATAATTTGGATTTGTTAAATCTTATAGTATTAGCTTGTGCGGGAATAATGATAAAAATATTTTTTAAAGAAAATTATTCTAAATTAGGAAATATTGGACCAGCAACTACAACAATATGGGGTTATGGTTTAACTGGATTAGCATTATCAATTATGATTTTTGTTGCAATATCATATACAAATATAAACAAAGATGATAATAGCTTGTTTGGGACTAAAGTTAATTTATATGCTAGTTTAGGAATGGTTACACCAATAGTTGTAACTTTATTAGTAATAATATATATAATATATTTGAATATAATATTTTTTACTAGAATAAATAGTAATAAAGTAACACCTGATTATCATACATATTCATTTATGTCGTCTACATTATTATTAGTGCAAATAGTTTTAATAAGTAATTATTTATTAAAAACATTAAAAAAAACAGACCCATCAGATGATACAACTATTGAGTTAACAAAAATGTTGACATATATATTGTCTGTTGTTAATATTGTATTTATAGTAATGATACATATTAGTTTAGTCTTTTTTTCAACAGATGAAACTACTATTTCCACAGTTTAGTGTTAATAAAATTGTAAATATTTATTTACAACTATAAATTTAAAAGTTAATCCAATTGATTCTTTAGACTCCCATAATCCAGAAATTTTTAAAATCAAATACTTATGTTTTGTGGTTACTGTATTTATATTATCACACAATATATCATTAGTCTCATTAAAAACAAATCTTAATGACTTATTATCATATATTTCTTTAAACCTAAATAGCTTAGTTTTCGATGAATTTAGTAATTTTAATAAATATTCTTCAAGTGCTATTAGTTTATTAAATACATCAAAATTCGCATTATTTTTATTAAAACTAATAGAATCATTTTCTATTACACTATTTGTTAATTCAAATATAGTAAATATACTAGATAATACTACTATATTAGTGGAATATAGTAATTTGTAAAAATAATTATATTGAAGAACACTATTTTTTACAGGTTCATTTAAAATTATAGCCTCATAATTTATACTCTCTAATGGTTCACAAATCATAATATTTACTCTAAGTGTTAGTATAGTAATTAGTATTAGTTTTAATTTATTTATATAATATATTTAAACAAAAATCACTTTTATTGCTATTGATTGCTATTGATTGCTATTGATTGCTATTGCTATTGCTATTGCTATTTTAAATAATAACCTTTTTTATGTCTTGAAGCATAACAATTATTAGCATAATGTCCTGTTCTACCACAACGAAAACAACAATCTTCATCTTCATCTTCATCTTCATCTTCGTCTTCATCTTCATAACTGCTTTGTTTTTTATATCTTGAATTACAATATTTACTATGAGCTTCACATTTGCTTTTTTCTGTAAACTCTTTATTACAATTGCAACAAACCCATAGTTCATCGTCTTCGCTAAGTGTTTCCCAACCATCGTCATCACTGTTAACGCATGTATTGTTTTTACTTGAATCACACTCTTTTGCAAAATGACCTTCTTTACCGCAAATAAAGCATTTATTATTTGTACTATTACTCATATGTTGTAAAAAGTCTAATGTTGTTTTATCTAAATTTACTTTCACAAATGACCCACCACGAACATTGTGCATTCCATATTTATCCATATAAATTCGTGTATATTTGTCTTCATCATAATCACTACAATTAGGTATAATTTTTATTACTTTTAGCGGTCTATATTTTTGTGTCCATGCACAACCATTCCCATTGCAATGATTTTCCAATCTAAATTGCAAATTGTCTGTTTTGCCTACATAATATTTTCCTTGTTCTAACTTGAGAACATATATATTAACCATTTTATTGCTTGTTATTAACTTTGTATATAAAATGACTTGTATATAAAATGACTTGTATATAAAATGACTTGTATATAAAGAATGTTTTAGTCAATTTTTTACTATTTTATTCAATTTAATAAAATAGTACTATAAAATAGTAAGTTATTAATATTTAAATTAAATTTAATAAACTAAAATAAGTATGACATCATTAAAAAAAAGTTATTGTGAAATAATAAACGACAATAGTGTATATAGTTTTAACAAAGAATTGTTGGCTATAATAAATGATGAAAACACTAATGTTTCTAAATTTGATAAATTTAGCAACTACATTTTTTATGGTCCTCCATGTTCTTATAAATATAAGAGTGCTTTAAAATTAATTCAATATTTTAGTCCTAGTAGTTTAAAATATGAGAAAAAATTATATATAAGCGTGCCTAAAACTGAGTTCTACATAAAAATTAGTGATATACATTATGAGATTGATATAGAAAATTTTATTTACAATAGCAAAAGTTTGTGGAATGATATATATAATATTATTTATAACTCGATTGCCTCTTCTGATGTAAAAAAAGGCTATATTGTGTTGCGTAATTTTGATAAAATTAATTGCGACTTACTAGATTTATTATATAATTATATGCAAAGAGAATTGTTTTCTAGCATATTAATTCGATTTATTATAATAACAGAATGTATTAGTTTTATACCCGATAAAATTATTAATGTATCAAAAATTCTTTATTTTTCAAAATTAACTAAAAAAAATATATATGCATTATCCAATAAAGCAAACAAACAGTTTTTTAAATCACAATCTCTCGAATACAAGTCTCTAGAAGACAAAATTGCGAAAAAAAATAATGACCCCACATTAGATTTAGAAAGTCTTATATATAAAGTAAATAATCCAAATATATATAGTATATTAGATATTTCTAATAACATTAATTATATTGAACATCATAAATCTATATGCGAAACATATATTAATACATTAACAAGTAATAATTATAATATTAGAACTATAAGAACACTATTATATGATATATTGATTTATAACTTGAATTGTCAAGAGTGTTTTTTTTATATAATACAAAATTTAATATTAAGAAAAATTATTAATGTTAACACTATAGGTGACCTAATAATACACAGTTTAATATTTTTCAAAAATTATAATAATAATTATAGACCCATCTTTCATTTAGAAAGTTTTACATTATATTTAATAGAGCTAGCAAATGAAAATAAGTGATGCTATTGTTATTTTGAATATACAAAATTACAATATAACAAACATTCAACATATTAGTTATAATGAACTAAAAAAGCATTATCATATACAAGCATTACTTTATCATCCTGATAAAAATAGTAATACTGAAAATTCCACATTAATATTTCAAAATATTAATTGTGCGTTTAATTTATTAAAAGGACTAATAAGAAAGGATGACTTAAATGGTGATGACTTGAATGGTGATGACTTAACTAGTGAAAACATAGACAATTCTTATACTAAGCTGTTAATTAGTTTTATAAATTATGTTATAAATTATTATAGTAACAATAACAATAATGAATCAAATTTAGAGGATTTAAATTTAGAAGATTTAAAATTAGAAGCAAATAAACATTTAATTATAGTTATAGAAGCATTATTTTCTAAATTATCATTAACAATATTGGAAGATATTTATTTAATATTACTAAAATTCAATGCTAGCTTATTACTAACAAATAAGATTATTAATATTATTAAAAAAATTATTGTTAATATTTTAGAGAAAAATGCTATATACATAATCAATCCTACTATTTCAAACTTGTTAAATAGTGATATTTATAAGTTAACTATAACTAATGAATATGTATATGTTCCATTATGGCATAATGAGTTAGCATTTGAAAATGCTATTATTAAAATTTATCCATTATTGCCTAACAATGTATATATAGATGGTAGTAATATTATTCATTATACTTATAAAAATAAATTTAGCACCTTATTAGAAAATATTGCCACTAATGTTAATAGTTTAACTATTACTATAGACAATAACGATTATAGCATTATTATTAGTAATTTAAAGCTGGCTAAGTATCAAACTTATATACTAGAAAACCAAGGAATTCCTTGCATTAATAGTAATAATATATTAGACAATAGTGTTAAAAGTGCTATTGTATGTCACATACATTTAGACTGAATGTTAGTTATTTTTATATTGTTTTTAAAATAATATAAAAATATGAAACTATGAAACTATGAAACTATGAAACTATGAAACTATGAAACTATGAAACTATGAAACTATGAAACTATGAAACTATGAAACTATGAAACTATGAAACTATGAAAAAAAATATGCTGTTTTTAGTTTATAGACTATTGATTATAAATTATAGATTTACTTCTTAACAACTCGCTTCTTTTTTGGCGCATCTTCAACTGCGACTTGCTTTACTTGTTCATCAGTTACTTCATTTTTTGGGTCATCCTTTAGGTCATTCTTTACTTCATTCTTTAGGTCATCATTCTTTACAACTACTTCTGGAACTTCTTCATCATCACTGTCTGGAACTTGTGTAATACTTTGAACAACAACTGGTTCGTCGCCGTCATCATTATCATCATCATCTGCTTGAATTGCGCTTGTTAGCTTTTCCTTGTCTTTATCAGATAGCACAATATGGCATTTACCGCTTAAACTAGTCTTTGGTTTAACTACTGCTTGAAATAGCTTCCAAGTTACACCAAATTTACCATTAGCTACCCAAATGCCACCACATTGAATAATAGTTGCTACGTTTGATCCTTTTCCAATAAGTTCATTAATAGACACATTGTCATCATTTGGAAATAGTAAATTACGATTTTCACTATAAATTTCAACATTCTTAAATAGTCCTTCCCAATAAGGAATTTTAATCTTTAATGTTGGAGCGCGCGTTTTATCTGGCTCTTCGGTTGCTTTATCCTTTGGATACTTTAGCATAGAACTCCAAAGAGCATCAACAGCATCTGGGCTCATCTTTGGCTTGTTTAGCCACTCTTTACAATTAGTAATAGCATCATTCTTAATACGCATTTCAAGTTCTTGCATATTTTTAAGAAAGGCATCACATTCTGGATTATTATATTCATCATTTGGAAACTGAAGCGCTAAGTCATATGACTTCTTTTGTGTATTATCATCAACATACTCATTTACACCCCACGTTAACATAAGTGGTGTTTGTAAATATAGCGCTTTCTTGTTTGATTTGTTAAGAATACCAATTGATTTTCCGCCGCGTTCATTTAATTTTGCCTTGGTATACACAAAATCAGTAGAAGCATTGAAATCATTTGACATTACAATAGTCGCCATAGCTAATAATATAATACTAATAATAGTATTGTTATTTTCTTAAATCAATTTTTTTTATTATTTATTTTTTATTTTTATTTTTTATTTTTATTTTTTATTTTTTATTTTTTATTTTTCATTTATTTATTAGCTCACGTTTTACGTTTTGTGGCTAATGTTAATTAATATTGTTTATTTTAAAATACTTTAAATTATTAACATAGTTATAATTTTTTATATTATGTAATATAAAATATAAAAAATATGGTGATTTCTATAAGTCGGAAATTGAAACTAATTAGAAAGTTAAAAAAACAAAGAAAAAATAAAACCAGACATTTAAAAAATAAACGTAATCATTATACATTAAAACATTCAAAGCATAAATCATATAGAAAGACACAACGTTATTATAATGTAAGACAACATATTGGAGGTGCTGGAAATTCAACAAATTCAACAAATTCAACAAATTCAACAAATATACAGCTAATGCGCACATATGACGGCACTATATTCGGTATGGGAAATGAACCTATATATTTTATTGGAGCTATTGCTATATTCTTTATGCTTGTAATTTGTGGATGCTGGTTGTATGATTTAAGACCAAGAAATCGAACACGCGAGCCTAGTGCGCAAATAGAACTGACTAGTCCTCGTCTTACTCAACGAGGTGAGACTCAAAGACTAGGCGAGACTCCAATACTAGGCGAGGTATGTTCAATTTGTTTGCAACCTATGGAAGAAGGTGAAATCACTAAAGCAACTGTGCCTTGTAAACATGTATTCCACGAAGACTGTATTACTAGATGGCTTGAGTTTGATGATGCAAAGTCATGTCCTAATTGTAGAGACCATGTAACAAGTCTTAGAACTATTGTTTTAAAGCTATTACCTAGACAGCCAGAAATTATACTAGAAGTAGGTGAGTCATCGGGTTCTGTTAAGAACCCTTCATATTATGATCATGGTCAGGACCCTCCTGTTTCGGCTGGTGGAGGACCTTCTATATTAGACACAATAGCTAAATTAGCTTCTAAAGTTCAGGGCGGTGATTTTCAAGAAACTTTGGCCAAGTATTTTACATTTTTAAAACTTAGTCCTAAAGATTACAATACTATTCTTAAGTTGCTTAGAAAGATAAATAAGGCTAATAATTTAGAAAAACTCATTAAAATAGTAACTATAAAATTAGGTTTTATATGTCATAAAAATGTTAAATCAACTACACGTAAGTCTCCTACATATGACTCTGATATAATACTTGTTAAAGTATTGGGAACAGATGTAGAAAAAAAAATAAAAAATATAATGCAAAACTGTAATATGGCTAGTGATTTAAAGTTAACACCAAAAATGGTTGCTGATGTTAAACATATTAGAAATATATTGGGTAAAACTTTAATTAATTATATTTATGACCCTACTTTAAAACAAAATAAGAAAGACTTACTAGCTAATTTACAAGAAGCCAGTAATAAACTAAATGCATATTAATATGAGTTAGTTAGCCTATTTATTTTATTTATTTTATTTATATTATTTATTTTATTTATTTTATTTATTTTATTTATTTTATTTATTTTATTTATTTATTTTTTATTTCTAATATAAGGTTGAATATTATGGCTTTCACTCATTTCAATACTTTGAAAATAATTAAATTCTTCTTTAGCATCATTATATTTTGATTTTGCTTTTGCTTTTGCGTTTAAAAGTTTTCTTTTTTGTGCCATTTCTAAATCTTTTTTGAGAGAATTATCAATCAATAACGATTTTGTTAATATATTATAAATGCTATGACTATGTTTGAATCTAGAAATAAAAAAAAAATTTGTACTAGTATTAATTAGTTTGCGAAGCATACTAAATAATATTATTATTTAATTTTTAAATAATAACTAATACTATTATTTTTAACGTAATAATGGTCCTGTTAAAATAGTTGCATAATATGGTGTAGGAAGAGCAACTAGAAACCAAATTAAAGGGACCAATTTGGGGAGCATCATATATTCTAAAGCATACTTAATAGCAAAGAACATATTAAAGATTAATAGCACCATATTCATTAAAATGAGTGCGTTAGTTAGTTGTTTCATAATGCTAGTTGTGTTTGTTCAAGAATAAAAAACTGTTTAATGTGCTTTCAATTTTTATTATTTACTGTGTTAATATTTAGTGCTTGATTGCGCATTAAATATTAATTATTTATTATTTATTACATATTTACATTACTGGAATTGGACCCGGAACAACCTTTACTACTTTAGGAAAGTGGGGTCCCATATACTTCTGGAGATTGAAATAAGTTAGTTCAACACTGTCCTCTAGCTTGAGTAAAGTTTTTAGAGGCTTGTCTGGAATAATTTTGCGGCCATTTTCTTTGTCCTGAAGGCTGTTTGCCCGAATGTACTTGTTGATTTCACGAGTGACATCAGTGCGAGCCATTTCGGAGCCTGCTGGTTTGCCTAAAAAGGTAGCTAGTTCCTCGCTAATTAGTGAGGGTCTTACAAAACCGCTTGGCGCACGCGAACCCTTGCGACGCTTTTTGTTGTTTAGCTTTTGTGCAATTTTTAGCTGCTTGGAGGTAGCCTTTTCTAGATTACGGAGTTCGGTTTTAAGAATACTGAACTGAGTAATCATAGACTGGAAACGACCAATAAAATCGGTAAAACCAGTACTAATAGAATGTTCAACAGCATCCGAAACAACAACGTTGTCCACTTCGCAAACTGGTGTAGGAACCGGTTCGGGAGCAACACTTACTTCAGGTTTAGGGGAAGTTTTGGCCTTTGGTGCCTTCTTTTCCACAACAGCGTCATCCGACACTTTTGGTGCTTTGGACTTCTTAGTGGGTTCAGGCACAGGAGTGGGAGTGGGAGCAACAACTTCGGGGGCAACAACTGCTTGGGGGTCAGTTTTTTTTTGAGATGGTTTCGATGGCATTTTATATTTTATAATACATTTATTCTTTTAAGTTGTTTTATTATTAATTATATTAATAATAACAATTTTAAACGACATTTATGCGTTTAAAAAAAGTTTTTTTGTTTTTAGTTTTTAGTTTTTAGTTTTTAGTTTTTAGTTTTTAGTTTTTAGTTTTTAGTTTTTAGTTTTTTGTTTTATAATTTAATATATTGTTGCTTCGTATAACCAAGGTAGTGTTTCAGCTGCGTCTTTAGATACTGTTGTTAGTGCACATAATACATAATAACTACCTAAAGAACATGAACTAGTGTTAACTCCAGAATTAATTAATATGTCAATAACTGTAATACAATATTTTCTAAGTTGAATAAAATTATATTGACCTAGCATATTTGGATTTATAGTTCTATCAAGAAAAGGATCGCTGCGTTGAGGAACTATTTCGCGCTTTACTTCATATGTTAAATTTGCTCTATAATTCCATATATCCATTAATTCGCGAATAAAGCGTATTAGCTGCTTTTTATCCAATTCTAAAAACCATTTAATATTTGTATAGTTACCTAAACTATCTATTTTTTGAAATAATGTTAATATTTTCATTTCTATTTGTTTGCTGTCTGAAACAGCAATAAGCTCATCATATTCTAAATTAATAAAAATCTTTAATACTCTACTAATATTAATATAGCCAATCAATTGTTTTAATATATTTGCGCTAAATTTTTGCTTTGTAAATGGATTTTCAACATCTACATAGGCGTCGTTTGTTATTGCGTTATTAGTTTTTTTCATTGCTAATAGTCCAGTTTTAAATAATGTATATAATGAGATTATATCAAATCCGTAAATATGTCTGTTTTCATCTTTAAAACTAATAAATTGATTATATGGAATACTAGATAATGTATCTAGCGTACAAAAATCAACATCATTTGAACATATACTGCGATTATAAAATGCTGGACCATGAAATTTTATATATTTTTTTACTAATAAAGCTCTAGCGTTTTTCTGTATTATACTTATTTTATGCGAGTAAAACAAGTAATTATATAAGTATTGTTTTAAGTGTTCTTTGTTTCCACTACATTTAATATTATAGTGTTTTTGTATAATTTTTAATTCATGCACTTTATAATTTATTGTATAAATATGTGCAAACTCTTTAATAGTTGGAATAGTAAACGCACCCAGTGTTACAGTGTTTTTACAATAACTAACAATTATAGGACGATTAAAATAATATTCTAAAATAGCATTTTTGGTTATCATTTTTTGATTGCTTATTAGTTTTTTAGAGCTTGTATTAACTTTTTTATTATGTGTTACATCAATTATATTCATTATTACTAATACTTAATATTATTTTAATAATAAGTTTAAATAAAGTTTAAGCTATTTATAATTAGCCAATTAGTTATTATTTATTATACTTATATAATAACTAATATATGGTATCTTATAACACTAGTTCAAATCAAAACCCTTTTTTTAAACTCTCACATAAATCTAACTATTTATATAACCTATATAAATCAAGCCAATTTAAAAACAACAGTTTGGCTATAGCTAATCTATTTTCGCATAATAAAAATGGGAATTTTAAACATTTATTAAACAAACTATATTTAGAATTTAAAGAACACGAACCAATTATTAATAAAATTAATATAGATAGCACAAGAGTTAATGTGCCTAATGAAGTAGCAAAAGCCAAAATAACACATATTTTAAAAACTACATTTTCAAATACTCAATATATTGATAGTACAATAGTTGAATATATTGATGCTAATATAAATAACTGTTCCATGATTACTTATAAAAATAGTATTAACGGACAAACATTTACATTTAATTTTATAATTTATGATAAAACTAAAATAAATATTAAAAAACTAAATAATTGTGTAAAAGCTATGTTATTGTTTTTACAAGTTATTATAAATATAACAAATAACAAAAAAGTGACTACTACTAGTGAAAAAGTGACTACTAATATATGTAATAGCAATGGACTACAAATAACTATTTTTATGACACATTTTGTTAAAAAGTTTGAATTATATACAAACAATGTTCTTGGAGCAATTAATATTAATACTGGTTTAACTTATCCTTGCTTAAAGTCAGGAGATATATACATATATCGTAAGCAAGAATTTTTTAAAGTATTTATTCATGAAACTCTACATTCTTATAATGTAGACAAGTTATTACATACAAATTATGAATCTAATATTAATTTTCAAAGCCTAGTAAAGACATTCAATATTGCGCCAAGTTCATGTAGCTACAAAAAAATCGGATTAAACGAAGCAATTACGGAATTTTGGGCTTTTATAATTCATACTTTTATTTATTGCTATTATAATAGCGCTAATTTTGTAAAATTAATAGAGCTTTATGAGAGATTTTATAAAATAGAAGTTAATCATTCATTTTTTCAAGTAGCTAAAATATTGCATGTAAATAAACTTAACTATTCACAGTTTTTAACAACTATTACAAAAAATGGCCCCGTTTTATATAATGAAAAATCCCATGTTTTGAGCTATATTTTCTTTAAATCATTATTAATATATAATGTAGAAAATGTTATTAGTTCTAATATATTTAATTTTAGATACGACTCCATGAAACATGAATTATATACTTTGAAACTAGATATAAAAATTAATCCTAATAATCAAATTGATAAACTATTTATAATGTTAAAAAATTATAGTTTAACATATAACACGTTTTTGCTAATTAATGCCAGTTATACTATTTATAAAAAATATATTAGTTTGGCAAACACTAGTATAAAAAAAACTTCAAAAAACTATCATTTTTTAAAATTAAACTCTAATAAAGTATTACATAATAATAAGTCACATAAATCAAAAAATTATGTAAATTATTTATTAACAAATTTGAATTTTATGGTTATTGATTATAATTGTTGTTAATAATGTCTCTATTGTAGTTATCATAATTTTAACTGCTGTTACTTGCCACTGCGGCGGTCACAATTACTGCTGTTGCTGCTGTTGCTGCTGTTGCTGCTTCTAGAATATTAGTGTCATCATCCTTGTCCTCCTTGTCTTTCTCTCCATCTTCCTCTCCATCTTCCTCTCCATCTTCCTCTCCATCTTCCGTCTCTTCCTCGTCCTCTGTATTCTTCATGGTCTTTGTTATTGTTACCATACTTTGATATACTGCTTTCTTACTTATTATGGTATCAAAAGCCTCATCTAAAAAATCAGGATAATTCACAGTATATTGTTTATTAGTGGTATCATATTCTATAGTCAATGATTGATAATTTGGTTTTTTTGGAATTTGTGATTTTTTTGATTCTGTTGCTTCTTTTGATTCTTCTTTTTCTTTGCATATGTTGGATGTATCTTCTTCTGGTTTTATAGTAGCATAAAAACTTTCAACCTTTTTATCTATTTTACTAAGTTCACTAAATAAAACATTATTTAATAAAATATTAACTAAGTCAGTATTATTATAAATAATATTTTTTACACTAATTGTATCTATAATTTTAAATAAAGCTGGTAAATTATGCTTTAAAACAGACTTATTAATGGGAAACTCTCTTTCAAGCTTTGCAAATTGTGTATCCTTAGCATTTATACTTGCCTCTAATTCACTATATGAATTTAGCGTTGTTGATTCACTATTTGACATTAGATCGCTTTTTATATTAGTAAATAGTTCCTCAAGAGTATTAGCTGTGATGTTTTCTTTAGACATAAATTTATATATATAAATAGCTAACTATTTATTTATTTATTTAATTAAATAAGATATTCTTTTAAAGCACGTATAATATTTTTGTTTATTTTACGTCCGCTTTCTAATTTAATATTTTCAAAGTTAATATTGTCAGTTTTGAGAGAAGCCAATAAATTTTCCATAGTTTTAAATTCACTTACTAATGCTGATGCACTAACATTACTAATACCGGGTATTTGTTTTAACATAATAGTAAATATATTATCTTTTGTTATATGAGATTTTTTTGTAGATTTTAGTGTAATACTATATTCTGGGTTTACTAAGTTAGTGCTAGTTAATGGTTGACAATAAAACCCTGGCTTATTTTCACGAATTAATTTGTTAGCAATAGCAAGCAATAAATCACAAGTCTCAGTTTGATTTAATACATTAATAACCGAAAAACCTTTATAATAATTGAGAGAAAATAAGGTTGAATATAATGTGCTCTTAAAATCCGTATTTTTATAGTTAATAATTGCTCCTTCTAATAAATATATTATATTATGATTGTGTAGTGTTGTTTCATTTAATCTAAAAGATTGTTCTTTATAGCGACCATCTTTAATTGAAGACTCTAAGTCAGCTAACGATTTACGCTCTATTATTAATAACTCTTTGTCGGTTATTTCATCATAAAAAATATAATCCCCAATAGTCAAGTTCTTTTGAATAATGCTAACATTAATATTAGACTTTTCTTTTAAAACATTTAGATTGGCTACTAATGATTTTGGCTCACGAGCATCTACTAATAATTGCATAGGCAAATAAAATAGTTTATAAATTACTTAAATAATTTATAAAATAATATTTATATTGTTTATGCTAATGTTTAATTTAATTTAATTTAATTTAATAGCCTTCCACGTCCTGTTTTATGATAAAAGTTAGAAGTTTCATAACCAATAAATTTAATACATAATTTTCCTTTGTCACATCTTTCACCATATGGTAAGTCTAAACCACAACCTTGGCCGCGTTCTGCTCTATTTAGTGATGCTCCTGTTACCCAATCTACACCATTTGCGGCAGTTCGCAAATATTTGTAGCCATTTATTCCTGTAACATTTGGTCTTACACCTACAGTTGGATTTAGTCCAGCCATTGAACCAAATTCGCATGTATTATTTGTATATAAATTGCTACCTAATTTACTAATTTTTTTACCAGGCATTTCTTTTATAATATAATAAAATATTAAAAAATATTAAAAAATATTAAAAAATATATAAAAATATATAAAAATATATAAAAATATATAAAATATATAAAATATATAAAATATATAAAATATTAAAAAATATTAAAAATAAAAATTGTCTTAAATAATAATGATTTAAAACTATAGCAACTTATAAATTAAGTACTATGGTATTATACAATAATTGTTTATTAGACACTAATTCAGATAATGAAGACCAAGACATTAGTAATGAAACGTTCAATAATTTATCTATTAATAACATCAAACTTGATAATGATATTATTAATAATAATGATGAACTAATATTTAATCCATATAATAATAACAATAAAGAAATTGAAACTGCCAACGTTCAAGAATTATTAGCAAACTATGGAATTTTTACTAAACCATTTAATATTGAACTATATAAACGAGCATTTGTCCATAAATCATATACAAAACGTCCTAAATTAGAAAATTCAATATCTAATGTTATTATTGCCACTAAACCAAATGATTGTTTACCGTTAAAAACCAAATCTAATGAACGTCTTGAATTTTTAGGTGATGGAGTTTTAGAACTTATTACTAAATATTATTTATATAAACGATTTCCTAAAGCGGATGAGGGTTTTATGACAGAAAAGAAAATTGCCTTAGTAAAAAATGAACATATTGGTAAATTAGCTCTTGAAATGGGACTTCAAAAATATTATGTTATTTCTAGACATGCTGAAGAAAAAAATATTCGCAATAATTTAAAAAAATTAGGGTGTTTGTTTGAAGCATTTATTGGCGCAATTTTCCTTGACTATAATCGCATTTCTATTAAAGATGAATATGGGTGGTTTGAAAATGTATTTAAATGTGGTCCTGGACTACAAATGGCGCAAACTTTTGTTGAAAATGTCTTTGAAAAGCATGTAGACTGGACTAACTTAATTAATAATGATGATAATTATAAAAATAAACTACAAGTAATTATTCAAAAAGAGTTTAAAATAACACCTGATTATGTTGAACTAAAAACTCCTAAATTAGACGACGCAGACGACAATGATAGATATTATGTAATGGGTGTATATATATGTTTTGGCCAAAATATTCATAATGCTAAAATTAGTGATGCTATTTCATTTGATAGTCTTGGTTCTTTTAAGAGTATTCACGAGTTACTTGAAAAACAAGACAAATTATTAGTGTTTTTGACAAAAGCAGAGCACAAAATTAAGAAAAAGGCGGAACAACTAGCATGCGAGCAAGCGATTCAATTGTTTGAAAAACCAAGCTAATCTTTAAATAATGCTAATGTTGATACTTTATTAATAAGTAAAATATATATTATTTAATTATATATATTATATAATAATGGCAAATGAAACTTTACAACACTTAAAAATTAAACCATTACCAAAAGCGCAAGAACAATTTAATATTATATTAAATATACCCAAAGAAGGAGTTGCGCCGCATATTATTGATAAAACATCAGAACAATTAATAAATAGAGACCAATTTTTTTCTACTATTCAAGAATATTTAGAAGTCGTTCAAAAAGGCTATAAAAAACTTTCTAAAATGGCAAATAGTAAAGGCGAGGAAGAACTAGATGCAATTAAAGATAAAGATAAAGATAAAGATAAAGATAAAGATAAAGATAAAGATAAAGATAAGGATACAATGAATGACGACATAACAAGTAGTAAAAAGGACCCGAATGTAGGCGACCCGAAAAATAGTTTTAGTCAAATTGTAAAAACAAGTGCTAAACTTATTATTACTAATCCGACCGAGCAAACAATTAAAAAATCTAAAATTAAACTTCCAAGCAAAGAGAGATTAACACCAAAACCAGGAACACAGGATATTGATAAGGATAAGACTATAAAACAAGAAATAAAAGGAGAAACAAAAGGTCAAACTATTGATGAATCCTTAGTAATTCCCAAAGATTTACGTATTGGAAAAACGCTTTATTTAAATAGAATACCTAAACTAGAACCAAATATATTAATAAAAGCGCCGTCTTATTATTTGGATAACAGAGAGATGTTTATTAGTTTTATTAATTCACTTTTTGAGCCTTTTAAGCAACAATTATTAAAAGAAGAGGCGCAATTAAAAGCGGGAAAGTCATCTGTTAGCTGTGACAGTTCAAGCTCCAATGATTTTTCTCTCTTAACTCATCAAAAAATTGTGCGAGATTATATAAATATATATACTCCTTATAGAGGATTATTATTATATCATGGTCTTGGTTCAGGCAAAACATGTTCTTCTATTGCGATTGCGGAAGGCATTAAAAATGACAAACAAATATTAGTAATGACACCCGCATCTTTAAGATCTAACTACATTGAAGAGTTAAAGAAATGTGGTGATTATTTGTATAAAAAAAATCAATATTGGGAATTTATTAGCACAAAAACGCACCCACAATATATTGAATATTTAAGCACAATTTTAAAGCTTCCGCAAGAATATATTAAAACTAATGGCGGTGTATGGTTTATTAATATTAAAAAGCAACCAAACTATGATACCTTAGATTTTGAAGATCAGCAAAAAATTAATAATCAATTAGACAAAATGATTTCCTATAAATACCAATTTATAAACTATAACGGATTACGTAGTTCCCACTTAAACGGACTAACAAATGGTGGAACGCTTAATCCTTTTTCCAATAAAGTAATTATTATTGATGAAGCCCATAATTTTATAAGCAGGATTGTAAATAAACTTACTCGCAAAACCTCGTTATCAATGAAGCTTTACAACTATTTAATGGATGCTGAAAATTGTAAAATCATTTTATTATCAGGAACACCAATCATTAATTATCCAAATGAAATTGCAATATTGTTTAACATATTGCGCGGCACGCTGCGCACTTATACTTGTAAGTTATTAATTGATAAAAAACCTATAACAAAGGAAAAATTAGAATCACTATTTAGCAAAGCAAATGTGTTAAGCTATATTGACACCATTGACTATAATGCATTAAGTTACGAGCTTAGTATTACACCAAATCCATTTGGCTATATTAAATCTGGCGCAAACAAAAATAAACTAGTTTATACCAATGAACTGTTAACTAGCTCACAAATTATAGAAAAAATAACAAGTGCGCTAGAAGCACATAATATTAAATTTGCCAATAATAAAATAACTGTTAATGGTTATAAAGCACTACCTGATAATTTTGATGAGTTTAAATCTCTCTTTATTAACCCAAACAACACTATAAATAATCAAACTATGTTTAAAATGCGAATATTAGGACTCACCTCTTACTTTAGAAGCGCACAAGAGCAATTAATGCCTAGCTACGATCATTCTAATCCTGATGACTTTAAAATCATTAAAGTCACAATGAGCGATTTTCAATTTGGAATATATGAAGAAGCTCGCGTCCAAGAGCGCAAATTAGAAGAAGCAAATAAGAAGAAAAAATCAAAAAAAGGCAAAACTGGTCTGCAAAATGATGAGCTATATAATGATAGCGCCTCAACATATCGCATATTTTCTCGTGCGTTTTGTAATTTTGTATTTCCTAAACCCGACATCGTCCGTCCTATGCCAAATAGCGAATCAACTGTTGAGTCAGCATTAGACGCAATTGAAGAAGATATTGACAATTCTATTATTGCGAAAAATATATCTGAAGAATTATTAGATGACTTGAGTAGTGCGGAAAAAATAAATAATATTGATGGAAAATATGACGCAGACGATATTAAAGAATTGGAGAAAGACCAAGCCCAGACAAAATTAAGCGACAACTCTTATGGAAAACGTATTGCTGAAGCATTAAAAGAACTTGAGCGCAATTCAACTAAATATTTATCTAAAGCTGGACTACAAATATATAGCCCCAAATTTCTACATATTTTAGAAAATATTGTTGATGATGATCATAAAGGTATTCACTTGCTTTATTCACAGTTTAAAACACTTGAAGGTATTGGCATCTTTAAGCTGGTTTTAAAGGAAAACAACTTTACCGAGTTTAAGTTAAAGAAAAATGACAAAGGCGAATTTATTTTAGGGGTTGCGCCTGAAGATCTTGGAAAGCCGATGTATGCGTGTTATACTGGTTCGGAAACACCAGAAGAGCGCGAAATTATTAAAAATGTGCTAAACAGCACATGGAAGCTTGTGCCTTCTTCGTTGTTAAAATCCATAATGGAAATAGCAAGTGACAATTTTTATGGACAACTAATTAAAGTGTTGATGATTACTTCTTCTGGTGCGGAAGGTATTAGTTTAAAAAATGTTCGCTACGTCCATATTACTGAACCTTATTGGCATCCTGTGCGAACTCATCAAGTAATTGGTCGCGCTCGTCGCATATGTAGTCATAGCGATTTACCCAAAGAACTCCAAACAGTGAAAGTATTTTTATATTTAATGATATTTAGCGAAACACAATTGTCAAGTGACTTGTCAATTGAATTGCGCTTAAAAGACCTTTCCAAAAAAGATAAGAAAAAAGTTATTACTAGCGATGAATATTTATACGAAATATCTAGTATTAAAGAAGAAATTAATGCCTCATTATTAAAGAGCGTAAAAGAATCAGCAATTGACTGTGCTATTCATAGTCGCTCATCAAGCAAAGAGAACGACCTTAAATGTTTTGTTATTGGTAATCCTCGTGAAGATAAATATGTATATACTCCAAATATTAGTAATCAAGACAAAGATGAAGGTATGAAACTCAACAAGAAAACGGAAGTCGTAAAATTAAATGAACTTACTATAAATGGAATAGTATATGCGTTTAATAAAGAAACTAAAGACTTATATGATTATGATAGCTACTTAAAACAAGAGCTTTTGCTTTTAGGCAAATTAGTACAACAAGAAGACGGCACACACAGATTTCAAAAACTATAGTAGACCTAGTTTTTCCATAATCTTTTGCTGATTAGTCAATAATAACATTAGTTTTTCATCAATAGATAGCAATAAACTTTGATTGTCCTTTTTTTCTGGCACATTTTGAATAGTATGTAAAAGGTCTTCAATTGCTACAATCTTCTTTTTAGAGATTGGTGTGGGTGGGTCTTGAACTACCTTTTCTGTAAATAATTCTTTTTCAAAATCATTTAAGTTCACCAATTCTATGTTAATTGGCTTTTCTGGCTGTTCTGGCTTTTGTATTAACGGTTCTTGAATTGGAGTTTTAATGTCTTTTAAGCGTTCTTTTTGAATATTTTCTAATAATTTATCTAATTCACTTGTTTCTAACGTGTCATCTTTTATTGCCTCAAAATTTACTTGTGGTGGCTCTATTTTTGTCATAAACTCATTGAATGATACTTGTTTTTCTTTATATTGTTTTTCAAATGTTTCTAAACTTGATGTTTTAAAGTTTGTTTTTACATTAGTTGAAGTTAATAATAATTGATTAAAGTTAGCAATATCTACTATTATATTTTGTAAAATAACCTTATTTAATTGTGTTACCATTGTTTTAATAGTATTTATATTTGTAGTTGACTCTAACATTTCTAAATTTGCATTAACTACCTTTATAATAGCGTTTTCAAATATTGTTTTCACATTATTAAATTTAGCTTGTGGAATTGATTCAAATGTTTTATTGGAATATAATATGTTCCATAAAAGCTCTTTATTTTGGTCTCCCAATAATATGTTTGCCATAATGTATTATAATGTATTATACTATATTATGGCATTAGCTTTAACTTAATTTTATTATTTTTTATTTACCATATATAAAAAATAAGTACTGTTATTAGTATTATTAACATTACATTAATAGTATAAACCATCTTAAATTGTATATTATTTATAATCCTATAATTATAATTTTCTTCTACTGATTCTTGTGCTTGTTGTTGAACTTCTTGAACTTGTTGAACTATTATTGTATGTTCATTTACTAATGGTTCTCTACATACAATACATGTATTATTTTTAGAAATCCATTTACTATGACACTTCTTATGAACATAGTAAACTCCGCAATGATTTAGTTGCTTTAAATTTGTTCCTTCTTCTAAACATATTATACAACTTTGCATGTTTAATATATTATAAATTTATTTATTAACTATTAATAGTTAATAAATAAAGTTATTTTTATATTGTTATATATTATAGTATACACTAATATATGTTATATTATGTACAAATCTTATTAGCATACATTGTGCCAGTTAATAACATAAAAACACAAGTTACTTTACATTCACATTTAGACGTCAATTTACATTTAGAAAAATTCAATAATGATTTAAATTTATATCATATTGGAATTAGTTTTAAAAATGAAGACACAATGTTGAGATATGATTATCGACCTTTTTGTGACCCTACTAAATGCGAATATAAAACAAGTTCTACTATTATTAGCGCACCGACTAATGAAGTAATATTAAATAGCGAATTACGATTTGTAGACAAACTATATAGATTTTATATTCCTGAAAATGTTCCAAATAAAACCATTTATTGGGGGCAAACAAGTAAAACACTTGAAGAAGTCGTACAATTTGAAAAAACATTACAAAAAAAATACATATTAGGTATTAATGATTGTCGCCATTATGTTAATCGCTTTTCGCGTTGGGCTCTAAATAAACGCACTCCTATTTGGAAATTAGATAAACTATGGAATCAATCAGATTCCTAAAAAGCTTCTTCCAATTTTGCTTGTGCCAAACATTCCTAATCCAGAAGCTATTTGAAAATAAAATATATTAGTTTTCTTGGTGCAACAAAGTAAATAACCAGATAAAATAATAAAGGCAAAGAAAAACATCCAAAATAAGCGAGTATAAAAATCCATGGTTTATATATATATTTTATTTATAAATTATATAAAATATATAATAATCCATGGTTTATATATATTTTATTTATAAATTATATAAAATATATAAAATATTTATAATATTTATTTATACTATAAATGCGGAAAACCAAAAATAATAGAAAAAGATGTATAAACTATTTAGGGAAGTCTAAAAGAAGAGGACGAGGAATTGGGTCTTCTAAACCTGCGCAAAAATCTAAATCGCGCAGTAAGTCTAAATCGCGTAGTAAGTCTAAATCTAGACGTTCTAAAACACCAGAAACAGGAGCTAGACACATAGATATATATGAAGATAAAATAATTGCGGCAAAAACTAAACATAAAAGACTAATTGAGCAACTTGATAAGCAAGATTTAACAGATAAAGAGAAATATAAAAGGCGTTTAGACAACGCATTAGAGCTAAATAATACGCTACACGAGCTACAAAGAGCAGAAATGTTGCGATTAGAGAAATTAGGACTTGATGGTCCAGCGCGCGGAACACGTAGCCAAACGCATAGTCCAGATTCTACAACAGTAAGACATCCATACCTTGCCAATGTAATAAAAGATAAAAAATATACAGAAACTGCTATTAAATGGAATAAAGCTGCGCTAAAACGATTTAATGATGGAACAGACGAAGATTACAAGGAACTTCTTAGAAACAAACCAGGATGGGATAATGAACGAATGGCACCCGATATGTTAGCCGCGTAAATTTTGTTTAGTTTGTAGTTTGTAGTTTGTAGTTTTTAATATTTAGAATTTTTTATTTAAAAATTGATTTATTATTACACTAGCTTTGTTTATAGTATAATAATATGGACTTCTCAAAATTTACTAAATCAGAGCTTCTAATAAAATGCGAAGAACTTGGAATTAAAAAATGTAAATCTAAAAGCAAAGATGATTTAGTGAAATTACTTGAAAGTTTGTCTAATAAAAATAAAGTAACATCGGTTAGCGAAGCCTCTGTTAGCATTGGCGAAGCCTCTGTTAGTACTACAATAATAAATAATGCTAGCATTATTCCTAGCATAACTATAAAAAATATGTGCGGACTAGAATACTTAAAAACATTAGCTCCCAATTCTATTGATTTAATATTAACAGACCCACCATATATTATATCTAAAACAAGTGGTCTAGATAAGCATTATAATAATGTTAAATATAATGAAGAAAATAATATTAATGAAGTTAAAACAGAAGAACAATGGATTAACTATAAAGAGCAAAACGCTATAGAAGATGATTCACAAAAAAACAATTATATAAAATATGGCTCGCTATATGGAAAAAAATATTGTGTAAAAACTGACTATGGAGATTGGGATAGTGATTTTACTTTAACTATTTTAGAAAAGTTTATTGAGCATTATTATAAAGTATTAAAAAAAGGAGGCACATTAATAATTTTCTTTGACTTATGGAAAATTACAAACCTAAAAGATTTACTAGAAAAGTATAATTTTAAACAAATTAGATTTATTGAATGGATTAAAACTAATCCACAACCAAGAAATAGTAAAGTAAATTATTTAACAAATTGTAGAGAGATTGCCCTATTAGGTGTTAAAGATGGCTGTCCTACATTTAATAGTACTTATGACAACGGAATATATTATTATCCATTACAAGGCGGAAAAAATAGGTTTCATCCTACACAAAAAAGTTTGGCACTATTTGAAGAACTCATAAAAAAACATTCTAAAGAAGGCGATACAGTTTTAGATACATTTTTGGGGTCAGGAACTACAGCACTAGCATCAAAAAATACTAAACGCAACTTTAAAGGATGCGAAATTAGTAAAGCATATTATGATAAAATAGAATCACTTTTATAATTATAATCATTATAATATAATTTACTTACAAATTACTAATTGTAAAATGCTCTTCAAACAGTGTAAGCAATTTTTCAAAACACCAGCGAAATTTAATACAATCACGTTTATTATGAACTTGAAATTCACCAATAGTTATTCCATCTATGCTAATAGATGAACTTTCATTCCATAATTTATTTTTTATATTATGACTGAATTTAATAGCATAATTTGACCAATTTATATGCTGTTTTAATACTATAAATGCCAATAAATTTTTATGTTTATTATAATAGAGTATAGGACAGTCAAAAGTATGTGCACTATAGACTTGCAATAAATTAGCAATATTATTTATAATATAACTTTTTATTTGCTCTAAACTAGTAATTTGATCTAGTGTGAAAAATTCACAAAACTTTTTGCGAGAGGGTTGTCCTAGTACTTGCGGACAAACTTTACCATCTTTTTTGGTTGTTTTAGCACTTAAATGGATTAATGGATTGTCTATACATTCAAAATCATATTTATTTCCACGACTAGCACAATGTTTAATAGCATACGGAAACACATTTTTAAGATTGTTAAGTCTATTTTTGAGAGAATGGGCTTGCTCTAAACTATATTTGTAATTTCCATCATATGGTGTATCATAATATAAACAAATAGCCATCTCAAATATTTTACCTAAATCTTCAGTAAGCACTTTTTTGGTTGTTGTAGCTATTGTTGTAGTCATAATTGATTATATAAGTTAATAGTATTATTATAGTACTATTTATACTATATTCAATTTTAATTATACATAGTATTGTATTATTTAAAAATTGATTTATTATTATACTAGCTTTGTTTATAGTATAATAATAACGAGATAGAAAGAAGCTAGTCTTTTATGTTATATAGTTCTTCGTTTGCCTGATTAAAATAGATTGTCCTATATTTTTTCATAGTAGCGTCTTTAATTCGTTTTGTTTTAAAATAATTGTATGTTTTATTTTCTTTTAACAATTCTATTATAAAATAAAGCGCATACATACCACATTGGCCATCATTATATTGATGTGTAAAACCTTCATTGTCATCTACTTTTAATATTATATTTTCGTGTTGTGCTTGTTGTTCTACTCTATTAATTAATACTTTTATTTGCTTTGGCATTTTTGTTCCATTACTATCAAAATAAAATATAAACTTTTTATCTAAATCAATAAATAGCGCAATCCAATGTTTTCCTGGCTTATCGTGTGTATCAGTATTAAAAATGATTCCTATTTTGGTTATCTTTTTTTGAATATATTCTTTTAAATTAAAATTACATAATTGTTCCCACACACATGTTGAAAATACTTCTTTAGTATCAAAGTCAATTGGACTAGGACCAATAAACTTAAAATTGCTATGCGATTTTTCATATTGGTTCATTATTTTTGTTATATCAACACTAGAAAGCCACGTAGATGGATTTGTTATCCACGTTTTTGGTGAAAATGGTTTAAATATTTCTTTAATTAATAATTCGCTGTTGTTAATAGAAGACAACTTGCTTTTTTTAAGCCAGCATAGTTCATCATAACACTCTTTGCTTAGCTTGTTTTTGAAAAATTGCCATATTTCTTTACTATTGTTTGTATTAATCTTTTCATCGCTGCTGTTATTCCAGATTTCTTTAAATGTTTGTAAATTAGTGCGGGAATAGCAAGTATAATCTTTAAGTTCTGGGTCATTATTATTATTTTGTGGAGCGCATTTTAATCTTTTAAATTTTTGTTCTTTATGTTTTCTTACGCTCTTGATGCGCTTGCTTAAGTTACGTCGTGACCTCCTATTTTTTCTCTCTTTACTAAATGATAATTTGTTATATAAATTATTTTTATAAGTCATAGCACTATATAATAAGTATATAATAAGTATATAATAAGTCTATAAAAAGTAATTAATTAATTTATTCCCATTTTTGTGGGAGAATTTTCTTATATAGACTAGCATTTGACTTTTTAGTAACCATTAAATCTATATTGGTTAATTTTTTTGAACTTGAACTAGTAGATGACATTAATTTTAATGTTTCATTTACTATATTAAAGTCATTGCAATTTAATGTAGCTTCTTCTTGTTTTGTTGTTTTATAATTATTTGAATAGTCTTTAAGGTCTTCACATATTAAATTTTGAATTTTTGTTTCTTTAAAATGTTGTATTAAATTTAATACATATAGCAAATAATAGAGTTTGTGTTTTTCTTGACCTTCTTTATAGTCATTATTTTCTAATAATTCCTTTAAGTTACTATTGTTTGTAGCTACTATTTGTTCTTTAAAGCTATTTATATTTTCATCTAAATTATTATATATTGATTTTAGCAAATAATTATTATTTAGTAAACTATCTATTTTATTTGGCTTAAAGAACCGTTGCTGATTTGTTAAATATAATAAATCAATATTGTTTACAGAGTCACTATCTCTTTCTTTTTCTTTTTCTTTGCTAGGCACGCTACTAGGCACGCTACTAGGAACGCTACTAGGAACGCTATTAGGAACGCTATTAGGAACGCTATTAGGAACGCTATTAGGAACGCTACTAGGTAGTTGGTTAATTTCTAAATCTAAAGTCATACTATTTTGCGCTTTTGATTTTAGTTTTTTTTTCTTAGCTTTTTTTTCTTCTTTAAGTTCTTTATTCTCTCTTAAATTAGAAAACATTGTTGTATATTATAATTTTTATTTTAAATCTTTTAATTGAACTCGTGTTGAGTTATAAAATAATTCGTGTCCAATTGAATTTGATAAACTAGGATTAAAATCATTAAATTTAGTTTCTTGAAACAATAAACTAGCTTCTAAATTAACATTTTGTGGCAACTCTTCTATTTTTGTTTCATATAAATCACTTGTGCTGTCTGGAATATAACGCGATTGGTCTGCCTTTTGTAAGGCAAAAAATTGGTTGCGTAATGTTGATTCTTTATCTACATTTGAAGCAAATCCACAAAAATGGGGCTTTCGTGTGCCTGGAAAAAAGGTAGAACTTACATCATACACATTATAATTCGCTATTGGTTCTACTGATTTTAGTACGTTATTAATTGTAGGCATTAATGTATATTTAGTAGAAACTGGTCTAAATGGAAAGTTCATTGTTAAATTGCTTGATGGAAAGTTTCTAGCAAATAATTCATTATTAATATAATTGTTTTTATCATAATTATTAAATGTTATGTTATAAAAATTATTAGGGTCAATCATTATATATAATAAGAACTATAATATTATTATTAAATATTATTTATGTTTAATAATATTTAATAATATTTAATAAAAAAATAAGATTAAGTTTTAACGACTTATAAGTTTTTATGGTTTTAACGGTTTTAACGACTTATTTACGCTTAGCAAAATTATAATTATTTAAATAATACTTTTTATGTGTTCTTTCGTGTGAATTAAATAGTAATTGCGCTCTATTTTCATTCATTTTATTACGCTTGTGTTCGTAATAACTTTTATTTAAATGCATCAGTTTTCTCTTTTCTAATGTTTTTAAATAATTTACATCAAACATATGCTTCATAATATTGTTATTATTGTGTGTTAGCATAGACAATAACATAAGAGCTGAACTAGCCATATTTTATATAACATAAAATAATAGTATGTATAACTAATTCAATTTTTTTTTATATAAGTTAATAATTAGCGTCTTGATTGAACAATATAATAAAGATGGCTATTAGATTCTGGTATTGCCTCTTTTTGTAATCGTGTTAAACATGTTTCTAAGCAATCTAATGTGTTTTGGCTAAAAGTATGAATTTGAGAATCCAAATGTCTAAAAAAATCATTACGCATATTTTTATGTTTTATCATTTTAGCTACTAAATTTTCATAACTAGTCCAATCATCATTATTACAAAAATTTACTAATGACTGTCTATTATCACTTCCACTAGGATGTTTTGATTTACTATAGCTTCTTCCTCGGGCGCGTCTTGTAATTATTCTTGTTTTTCTAAATGATTTGCGTTTAACCATATATATTATATTATAAAGTATATTGTTTATTAGCTTTTTAAAACATCATCACATGTTTTATCGTTATTAAACCATATCATTTTTATGGAAGCAATGTGTGCGCTAATAATATCATATGATATACTTAGCGCATATAAACTCATTAATTTATAATAGTCTTGATTTTGAATCCAATTTATTACTTCATAATATACATTATAATTATGTGATATAATTGTAAGGTATGGTATAAAATATTGAATAGTTCTAGAACCTACACTTTCAAGTTGAGACCAATGAAGTTGTTTTCCAAACAACTCGAAATTATAATTGTCTAAAATATATTCGTCCATAGTTTCATAAGTCTTAATGTCAAAATTATATAAATCTAAATATTTTATAATATTGGCCTCATCCATAACAATCGCTTTAATAGCATTATACATAGCAAATAATGTTTCTTCTTTAAGCATAGTATAGTCTAAGTTTGTTTGTTTATTTATTTGTTTATTTATTTGTTTATTTATTTATTTATTTATTTGTTTATTTATTTGTTTATGTTATTCAATTTTATATTTATGTTATTTATGTTATTGATAATAAAAACCATTATAATCTTGTTTTTTATGTTTTGTTAGTTCTTTGTTTATTTCAACAATACATTCACTTGTTGCTGTTACATATATGTCGGGTATAAAAGCATGTATAAATGCTTTAAAAAAAGATAATAATAATATAAAAGCATAATGTAAAGAAACAAACATATGTTCAAAATAACCCATTTTCATTTCGTCTAAATGAGTAGAATGAAAAAACATTTGCTATAACATAGCAAAACAAATAAACTTTAAACTTTTAAACTATTTGTTTAAAAAATTGTTATATATGTGATATAACGTATAACTTGAATATAATAATATAATTAAACTACCTACTAACTTTCGCGATACATTATAAGGCCAATATGGTAAAAAATATGTTATTGCTAATGCCAATAAACCAAAATAATATATAATATTATTGTATTCAAAATATTTTGTAACATTTAGTAATGGATAAAAACCAATTAAGTGTATAAATATATTAATAATAAAAATAAACACTAATTTTTCCTGTATGATTTTATAATAACTATCAATTAAACCAACTATTCCAATTAATAAGAAAATTAAACTTACATATTTAATATAAGAATTGTAATAATATATTAACACTAATATGCTAGGAAGTAAAACCCAACATAATTCTCCACGAAGTATTTTATAATGATAATAATATATATTGTTGTTTTTGAATGTTATTTTCATTTAGTATTATATATAACTAAATATAACTAAATATAACAAAATATAACAAAATATAACAACATTTATAATTTTACTAAATATTAATATTTAGTTATATATTATGACATCTAAAGTTGTAGGTGAAGGCACATTTGGGTGTGTATTAAAACCCTCTCTTTTATGTGATAATAATAGCACTAGCACATTAACTAAAAAAGACTATAACAATAAAATATCTAAAATAATGCATAAAAATGACGCAATTAATGAAGAAAGCGAATATAGTTCAATAAATAATATAGTTGGCTTAGAAAAATATGCTATTGCACGTCCTCATTTATGTAAGCCTTTAATAGATAATCGATTTAATAATAGTGTTAAAAATTGTAAAACACAAATTGTTAAAGCCACATTTGCTAAGAACAAAAATGACTTGCTAATGTTGTTATTAGAAGATGGGGGTATTAATATACGTGACTACATTATAGAAGTATATCCATTAGAAACATTAAATGCTAAAAAAGTATTTTTAACCTCATTGCTAGGGTTATTTGATGGGCTTCTATTTTTTCAAGCTAATAAAATAATTCATAGAGATATTAAAATGCAAAATATGGTATATAATGTTAATACTGGAAAAGCAAAATATATAGATTTTGGACAAATGACAAACTTCAAAAATTTTATTAGAAAATGTAATAAAAATATTGAAACATTAGGCGTAAGTCATAGTTATTATGCTTCTGAAAATAGTTGTTCTAATAAAGCTGCGTTTAATTCTAATAGATCTAAGTGTATGGCTATAAAAGACCATTTTAAGACACATAGTGAATTTACTAGCTATATAACAAAATCATTTGACATATATTGTTTATCATTGGCATTATCTAAATTGGCTGATTATTTGCGCTTTAAAAAGCCTAATAAGTTATTTTTTACCAAAATCTATAAAACACCAGGAACCATTAACCCCGACTTTTTCAAGGAATTTGGAATATTATTGTATTATTATTATCATAATGATGTTAAAAAACGAAATATTAATATTGTGGAACTTAAAGAAAAGTACACAAGTTTACTCAAAAAATATAACTATTATTCAAAAACAAGTGAAGAACCGTCTGTTGAAGTTAAAGAAGTTATTGAAAAAATAAAGAAAAAAGAAATTAAAGTCGACCTTGCGAAAGTTTGCCCTCCTGCTAAACCAGTATTAAACTCTGCTACAAATAGATGTGTTGCTGAATGTAAGCCAGGGTTTATTAGAAACAAAAGTTTTAGATGCGTTAAAATGAATTTGCGCGGCACTATAAAGAAGCCAAGCTTAAGCTCTTCACTTATTAAACGCCGATTATGTGAATCAAAAAATAAAGATTATAATCACATTACAAAACGTTGTAATACTAAATGTCCTACAAATAAAACGCGTAATGCGCAATTTAAATGCGTAACTATTGAAAAATAGTTATTAAAAAATATTAAAACATAAAATATATATTTTATTTAAGAAGGCTATGAATATAGAACTACTTCAACAAGCTCTTGAAAATGATGATAATTTAAATATTATTAATACAAATATTCAAGATATTAAAAATAAAAAAAATGAAATATTACAAGAACTTGGACTGAAGAGAGATGACTTGAAAAGTTTTCATAAAAAATTAAATGGCTATATGTATATTGACAATATAAGCGATTTAAAATATGGGCGAAACATACGATGGATTAATTTGAAACGCTTGGATCCAATAAAAATAACAAATGGCTCCGTTTTATGTGATATAAAAATGGGTGCTAAAGGTATAGCATTAGTGTTAAAGGGTTTTAATGCTAGCTTTATTACATTATATTTTAATGAAAATATACTATTTCAGAAAATTAATGATGAGGAAAAAATAATTCTAAAAGCTGTTGAATACTTGGAAAAAAGTGGTTGACTTATTGACTTGTTGACTGGTTACTAAAAAATTGATTTACTTAGTTTTATTTTTATAGTATATAAAATTATATAGTATAAAAACTAATTGCTTAAACTAAACGTAAATCTAAGCCTAAGCAAAAATAATGACTATTACTTTTTGCGACTTAAGTGATGATATAGTTATACATATTATAAGTTATGTAAAACACTCTAATTATCTTGTGTTGCTTAAAAGGACATGTAAAGCTAACTATAATTGTGTATCGCATTTATCAATTGCCAAACTTATGTTGTCTTACAGACTAGGTAAATTTTCACCAAAAACATTTTGTGTTAATATTAATTGTTGTGAAGATAGTAAGGAAGTATTTTATAAACATTATCGTGTTGGTTATGGTAGCTATGAACATAACAAGCAATTTGCCTTAAATAAAACAATAGCCTTAATTAATGAAAAAAAGTATTGTATTAATACACATTATTGTAGTGAATGCTTGAAAAAGTTTGTTTTA
>Ga0194130_10000143_pt1 | contig 138450 bp, 142 predicted proteins | sample TA2KigsurfametaG_FD_160084 | JGI IMG/M metagenome (GOLD analysis project Ga0194130, IMG submission 160084) | Freshwater microbial communities from Lake Tanganyika, Tanzania - TA2015050 Kigoma 12 surface | ecosystem: Environmental > Aquatic > Freshwater > Lake | place: Tanzania: Lake... | reverse complement strand
ATTTTCACAAAAAAACGAATTGTGACGATACTATGTGTCAGATATCGGGTCTAATCGGAAGCCAAATCATTTATGGTGTCATTCGGCTCAATCATAGGACACAAAATACCCACACCATATATGGTCTCATTCCAGTCAGTCGCCCGTCTGAATTTGTTACGATACAGTCTCGCACTAGGGTTACAGTCAGGAGCGTATATACTCGTCCATTTCGCCACACCATTAGTCGTCACATTATCACAATACCAGACACAACCCGACACAAATTCGACAACAAATACCCCGACACAATTTGACTGCTAATTAGATGTCAAATTATTAACAATATTTGCGATCTAATGCTATATTATAATCAACACCATAATACACACATGGAATTTTGTGAAAATAAAAATCTGCGACTATATCGATGTCAATATGACGCCTAATGGCGTCGAATCTGCGATACTATGTATTTAGGAAAACATGTTCCATTAGCCTTCGGCGTTTTCCTAAATACATTCTAACGAATTTACATTTAGTATTTTTTCTCTAATTCTTTTTTTTATATCTCTTGCATTTTCATTTATTTTTAATCTTGCTTTTTCATTTATTTTGTTTTGTTCACGATTTTTAATTATGTCGATTAAATGTTTTTTATATATATCACTTTGATAGTATTCAAAAAACCCTCTCGCTAATTGAATTCTATCAATTATTTTTAGTTTTGTTAATCTATGTGCAATCCAACCTGGAGTTTTTTTTATTATATTACCAATTTCAATTATATTTTTATTATCATTACAATATAAATTATATATTTCTACATCAACATCTAAACTGACCAATTCACCATCTGAATTTATATTTGAATTTATTTTTTTATATTTTTTATTTTTATTTGGCTCTGTAATTTCTAAAGAACACCATTGAGAGCCTCTTACTTTTTTCCATCCATATTTATTCATGATCTCTAATGTTTTATTTCTTTCATCTTCTCTTGTTAATTCTTCAACAACTTCTATTACTTTTAACGGTTTATATTTAGCTGTGTATAACGCTCCATAACCTGTAAAATGATGTTCAATTCTATTTAATATATTAGTAGTTCTACCTACATAATATCTTTCATCTTCTAATAACAAAACATATATATAATTTTTTGTTATATCTAAATTATTTATATTGTCATCAAAACAATCTAAAATATTAAAACTCATAAAATTAATTATTACAATATTTTTAATAGTTTTTAATAATTAATTTTCATCAACATATTTGTCTATCACTACGCACTTCGATATGTTATGGATTATTTTGTCTTCCTTTTCATTTGTATCACCTAAACCTCCCATTGCTTCTAAACCTATTTTATCATATTTATCTGAGACCTTTGAACTTGAATTACTATATTCTGGATACTTCTCTCGAAACACTGACAGCAGTCTTATATTTTTATTTGCAACACGTTTTATTACTTTTCTCAGCTTTGTATTATTATCATCTTCCTTCTCCCATTTGTTTTCATCTTTAATATACATTGTCTCGCGTTTTTTATCTGTGCAATGTACCGGACGTTGTGTCACATCTAATGCCTTCAAGTTTGTAGTGATAATATTTGAAATACCTTGCGTATAACCCACTTCACCAACTTTCTCTAAATCGGAAAGCTGCAACTTTATTGAGTCTACAAAGTCCATAATGTTCATAGCATTCTTGCAAGTTTCATTCAAAAAGAATTGTAGATTGAATGTTTTATTGTTACTATTATTATTGCTATTGTTGAGAGAAGTATTAATATTATTGGTTCCATTCTTAACTAAATTACTAATTGTAGTATTTTGCTCTAAAATTATTTGTTTCATCTCCTTATTATCTTTTATCAATTCCATTACCAATTCTGGTGTTATAAAATTCAGATGTGAGTTTTCTTTATCGTTTGAGATATTATCTACATCTCCCTTTTTTTCGAAATCACACTTCTTTTTATGCCTCCATAATGTAGTTCTATTATTGAAGCTTATGCCACATACACATTGGAGATTTTTGGCGACATTTTGTTTCATTTCTGTTTCAAATGTTTCATTTGCTCTATTTTTGTGTTTTAGCGTCTCTAAATGTTTTTTATAATCAGATGTTTTACTTGTGAAATAGTTGCATAACTCGCAGCAGAGATTTTTGGCGATTTTTGGCGACAAAAGTGTTTCATTTTGTTTCATATATTGAAACAAGAAAATCTCCTAAATACTTTTCTGCAAAAAATATAAAAAATATATGCTGTGTAAAAAATATTTTATCGTTTAATTTCTTACCATATTTTTTATCTATCTAGACAAAATTTTTCGTCAGTAAGAAGATTTTTGGCTATCCCATTTTGGACATTTTTTTTGTCCATTTTTGAAAAGTCAAAATACTTTTCAGTTTTTGAGGCCTTTTCACAACACTTCACTTGTAGGGAACTTTTTTTTGACCTTTTCTCGAAAAACCCCGAAATCCCCTACATTATGTAGTGCATCCGTCTTTAAGTAGGCTAATTAAATATATTAAATAAAATTGAAATATATTTAAATATATTATTTATTCATCATATTTGTCTATCACTACACACTTCGATATGTTATGGATTATCTTATCTTCTTTCTCATTAGTATCACCTAAACCTCCCATTGCTTCTAAACCTATTTTATCATATTTATCTGAGACCTTTGAACTTGAATTACTATATTCTGGATACTTCTCTCGAAATACTGACAGCAGTCTTATATTTTTATTTGCAACACGTTTTATTACTTTTCTCAGCTTTGTATTATTATCGTCTTCTTTTTCCCATTTGTTTTCATCTTTGATATACATTGTCTCGCGTTTTTTATCTGTGCAATGTACAGGACGTTGAGTAACATCTAACGCCTTCAAGTTTGTAGTAATAATATTTGAAATACCTTGCGTATAACCCACTTCACCAACTTTCTCTAAATCGGACAGCTGCAACTTTATTGAGTCTACAAAATCCATAATGTTCATAGCATTCTTGCAAGTTTCATTCAAAAAGAATTGTAGATTAAATGTTTTATTATTACTATTGTTATTGCTATTATTGAGAGAAGTATTGATATTATTGGTTCCATTCTTAACTAAATTATTAATTGTATTATTTTGTTCTAATATTATTTGTTTCAACTCCTTATTGTCTTTGATTAATTCCATTACTAATTCAGGTGTAATTATACTTGATTGTTGCACAGGATGTTCATTGTCTTTCTGACATTTCTTTTTATGGTTCCATAAACCATTTCTCGATTTATATTCTTTACTACATATGTCACATATATTGATGCCTTTTGATGCGTTTTCTGTCACAAATCCGTTAGAGGATGTTAGATTTATATGTTTTGCTCTTGTAATATGTCTATTCCAATCTCCTTTTTTACAGCAACTAAAGTCACAAACTTCACAAAAAAAATTTTTGATGTTTTTTGATGTTTTTTTGTCCCCAAAAACTTCCATATATAAGTGACAGAAAAAACTTCTAAATACTTTTCCGCAAAAAATATAAAAAATTATGCTCTTCTATTTTTTTATTTATCGTTTAATTTGTGACGATAAATTTTCTCTATCTAGACAAAATTTTTCGTCAGTAAGAAGATTTTCGGCTATCCCATTTTGGACATTTTTTTTGTCCATTTTTGAAAAGTCAAAATACTTTTCAGTTTTTGAATCGTTTTCGCGTCCCTTCATGTGTAGGGAAGTTTTTTTGACCTTTTTTTCGAAAAATCAAGAATTTCCCTTCATCATGTAGTGCATCCGTCTTTAAGTAGGCAAATTAATATATATATTAATTCGTAATTTTATATCTTTCATAATGACTTTCATAATCATAAGGTTCGTTTCTCTGATCAAAATAATATTCTGAAAATGACATAAAACTTTTTACTAAATAAAATCTTGTTTGTCTTGTATAATTTGAGTTATGATCTCTTATATAATAGTTAATTTCATTTTTTATAAGCTTTGCCTCTTGATTTTGCAAATATAGAAAAATCATATTCATAATTTCAGTTGGTAATCTGTTAATCATCATTTTCATTTGTTTAATTAAAATTAAATAAAGTATTTTAATTTCAATTTTATAATTTAATACACCCTAAATTACACTCTAGGTCCCACACTAAATGTTGTAAAAATAAAAATCTGCGACTATATCGATATCAATATGACGTCCAATTGACGTCAAATTTGACCGCTATATATTTAGGAAACAGGGTGTTTAGCCCTTAGCAAAAATGTATTTTTGCGTTTCCTAAATATATAACCATAACAGTATTCTAATTTATCGGTCGAAATATATTATTTACTCTTTAATTTAAAATTGAAATATTTATTTCAAATTAAATAATAATAACATAACTAAGAAATATGCAGTCTTCTAACGAATGGGAATGTATTTTAAATTTCATTAATTATGATGGAATAGGAGATATTCTGGTTACTTCTGACCAGATAAAAGAAGTGGGAAAATTAAATAAACATATCAAAAGTCAATTTGAACCACGATTATTATGTAAACAAGATACAGAAGATGGGCGACCAGAAATATTTAAAAAATATGGATTATATATTATAGCTGTAAAAAATGGAACTTATCTATTAACTAAAAATAATATTTATACTACAAATATTTATGATAATTTAGTACTAATAGAAGAAATTGAAAAAAACACCAAATCTTTATTATTAAATATTGGTGATAGCGAAACATCAATGTTAGACAATTTAAGATATTCTGGTTTATTTGAAAACGAAAACTATCTTGGGGAAGAAATTTTATTTGGACCATTATTAAATGGTAGACACAGATGTTCTTTTGAAACTACTATTATTGATAAAAAAATTAGTATTGAAAGTGTTCAATATGAAACTGATGCTTGCTATGAATCTGAAAATAAAGTTTTATTGATAGAATGCAAATCTATTCCTTCTACATCATTTAATATAAGACAATTATATTTTCCATATCGCAGCATATACGATATTGTAGGTGATAAAAAAGAAATTGTATCTCTATTTATTACTAAAGATAAAAAAAATATCATTCATATTTGGAAATATATTTTTGAAAATCCACTTATAATGACTAGTATTAAATGCATTAGTTACAACAAATATAAATTTAATTAGTAATTATGAATTAGTAATTCGTTTGTTTTTGAACCAGGCTTTAACGCATTAATTGAACGTTTACATGATATTTTTTCTATTTTATACGGTGCTTTATTAAATGCATTATTTACTAATTCTACGTCAGAATTACTCATTAATATTTTAATTTTTTTTTCAGTTAAATTCTCTATGGTATTAAATAGATTATTGTTATCTTCTAATGAAAACCCTTTTTCTGTATATTCAACAAAAGATGTATTTGTTTCTGGAGCATAAGGTGGGTCTAAATAAGCAAAATCATCCTCTTTTATATTTTTCATGGAATCTTCATACGATTTATGTTCAAATATCACATCTTTAATTAAGTTATGTATTTCTTTTAAATATTCTAAATTTATAATTTCAGGGTTTTTATAGTTTCCATATGGAACATTAAACCCATTTGGTCCTAATCTAAACATACCTCTAAAACATGTTTTATTCAGAAATATAAAATAAGCTGAACCTAATGGACTTTTTTTATCTTCAATTGATAAATTATTATATTTGTTTCTTATCCAGTAATAATAATTCTCTTTTAATTGTTTTGCTTCATCAATATTTTTTGGTTTTCTATTTAATTCTCCATCACTTCCTGAAGAATTAAAATCAACTATCAATAGTTGCAATTCATTATATAATGCTAGATGATTGCTTTGTATATTTTTATACATATGAATTAATATTTCATTTACATCATATGCGTATATTTCCCCTTTTATTTTTATTAAATCTTTTTTAATATAATCTAATAATGCTAATAAAACGCTTCCGCCGCCTAAAAATATTTCATGATAATTATTAATAACAGTAGGAAATTCGTCTAATACTTTTTCGATAATTTGTGTTTTACCACCAACCCATTTAATAATAGGTTTATGGATTTTAATGCTTTCATGTTCGTGTAAAACATCTTTAACAACTTCATCTTCAATAATCATTTTTTGTTTAAAACTACTCATTATTTAAATTATGTATTTATTTTATTAATAATTTTAAATCAATTTTATTAAAAAATTAAATAATACATTTATTTATTTCTTTTTTACAACTTTCTTCTTCTTATTTACAACATCCTCATTCAATTCCAAATCTAGCTTTTCTTCAATTACTTTATTCTCTCCAATTGCTTCTTCTTTAAGTCTAATTCCTTTAATATCAAACGCAGAATTTGCATTTTTATTTCTCAATAATATTGCTGACATCGGTACTTTCGATTTCAAATATTGCTTAAACTTATCACCTGTTATATTTAACTCTAATATTAATAACCTGTTATCTTGCTTAAATCTAGTCCATAAATCAGTCGATGCACTAACAATCTCTTCTTCAACTATTTCTATATTAGATTCCCACCAATCATCAAAGAGAGAAATATTTGAATTTACTATATCACTTGTTTCATTTTCTAACATTAATTTTAATTCATCATCCATGACTTGAATTAAATTCTTTGTTGCATTAATGGATGTATTAATCTCTCGAATATTCTTTCGCAAATTTCGTATTTTATCCATCAACTTAAATCTATCATTCTTTAATTGTGTTAATTCTTCTTCATCATAATCAACTTCTTTAACCATATTACTTAACTCTTTGCATGTAAACCATACTATGCGTAAAATTTTAGCAGGGTCTTCAAAGCTAGTAAGATTATTAATGTAAACCAAACATTGACTCGTATTAACCCACTCATACATTATAGGAGCTCTATCAAATTTGTCAATAGATGTGTTGAGAGAAACTAACCAACCGAAATGAATATGCTCATTCTTTATTAAATCCTTTTTAATTTTCTCTCGCTGATCATTTGGGACCTTCTTCTTATAATTCTTTGCATCTACTAAAATATCAAATTCTTCGAAATGTAAATGAAAATCTCCTTGACCACCTTGTGTATGTTTATCAATGATTTTAAACCCTTTGAAGTCTATGAAGGTATTTGCATAATCTTCAAACTGTTTTTCACCTTCTGACCCCTTATGACTAGTGCTCTTACTTGCTTGCTGAACGATCATTTTCTCATAAACATCAGTCATCCTTTCAACCTGCTTTTCTTTCTCTCTATACATCAAATCGTACTTCTCTTTAGCTTTATTTAATTCATATTCGAGAGAAGCCTTTGAATCTTGTTCATAGTTGGTTATTTTAGTCATTGCAATTTCAAGCTTTTTATTTAATTGTTCTATTTGAGACTCATACATTTTTGCAATTTTTTCCTGCATTTTGAGAGAAGTTTGTTTTTCAATTTCAATTTCATTATCCAAGCTTTCTATTTCTTTTTTGAAATCATTTTCAATCTTCTTATAGATGTCGTCATTTGTTATATTAGCAACCACTTTTCTTCCTTCTCTCAAAGTATCACTACCAATCTTTAACATTATATAATTTTCTTCTGGAGAGAATGTTGAAATAATATCTGGAACATTTCTATCGCTTGGTATAGTTATTTGCACAACCTTTGTTGACATTAATATATAATTGTTATTCTATTTAAATAGTTTAATGGATTGTTAATTGTATATGATAACTATTTTCCTTATAAAAAAAATTGAAATGCTTAATTGACAAAATAATAAAAGCATCTAACTAAACTACCAATACACAAGATGTTCTCATATATTCAAGCAGATAGCGACAGTAAATTTGTTGCCCCTATTAGAACTACTCCTCATGAAAGTATTTGGATATGTGCAAATGTTCCATGTAAAGTAGAATTTAACGACGGAGTAAATGTTAAGCTCTTGCCTTTTAATGGCAAGTCCGTCATCAATATTTCAAATGAAAATTTCGAAAATGACTTTTACCATTTAGAAAGCGACGAGACTTATATTTATACGCCGCACTATCCAAGTGGTAAAGTTGCAATCGCAGAGTTTGGCATTAAACCAGTGTCGATTAAAAAACTTAAAAAACATTTTGAAGGTAAAAATATTTTGAATGCTATCAAAAAAGCAGAGCAAGATTCGTTTCACTCTAAGGGTAATATATTCTGTGTAAAAATCAATGATTATAATAATTATAAGGCTGAACCAAAGACTAGTAAGCTCGAGAGACTTGGAGACCCAATATTCAATCGTTCTGTTAGACATTCGCCACCTATCTCAAAAACATTTACACGCGACAATTTTGAAAAATGTGCAAGCTACCCAGCACCAATCGGAGTCAGAGAGGAAGACTTTGCATGGCCAAGCGAACAGAATGAAATCCTTGTTGAGTTATTAAATCAGATATTCAGCTGCAAAAATGCTCCAGAATGCCCAGAAGAAATCAGAAGTGAGTTAGGTTTGACGATAACAGCAAACTCGCACATGTGTTTATGGTGTGGTGAAGTAATGGACATTTCAGAACTGAACCAAGAATATTGCTCAAAAGAACACTCTATTAACTTCTGTCACAGAATTCCAGAGGTTGGTACGAAAAAAGGTAATGTATATATTGGTCATTGTTCTTGCAATAGAGAGCAAGGTGGTTATTCGGAAGAACATCGTATCGAACAAATTATTAGGCTAGCAAAAACCAATACATCTTACAAGGAAAAAATTTTAAAAGAATTGATGTAAATTTAAAACAAATTATAAAAATTAAATTATAAATTTTTTTATAATTATACTCGTAATCTTTGTAATGTTTCTAGTGTTTCTAATATTTTTTTTGTGGTGTCAACATCAACAGTTTTATTATCTATTAAGAATTCTCCAATATCTTCATCGGATAATGATGCCATAATACTTCCAGTTAAATACGCGTTATGTTGACATCTGAACGTACTACTCATTATGTTTGAAAATAATACGTAAAGCGCGTTTAAATTATTAGGTCTTATTACAGAAACACCATTTGTTGCAATATAATTGTCGTTATCATCTAAGATGACACAATAAGACATAGTGCCTTCTAGTTTGCTGACGAGAATATCGTATTTTTTTAATGTATATTTTGCTCTAGAAGGTAACTCCCATCCATACAACGACTTATATCCATATAGCGGAGAATTTATCTCACTGATATCAATATATTTATATAATTTCTTCTTCTCTATTTTCGTAGTAGTAGTAATTATTTTACATAATGAGTTCAGGCTCACTGCACCTAATGATTTAAGGTTATCTACTACATCTAAATAACTTTGCAAATATCGTTTGATGTCCAATATATTTAACGTTAAACTATCTGTATCGATATATTCATATTCTGATTCGATGTTAAACGTTTTCAAACCTAAAATACTGTTATCATTTATGAAACTGCACATAGAATCATATAGATCGTCAAATTCGTTATCCAAAATAGGCTTGCTCTTATGGTCGAGTAATGGTTCACCAGTTTCCTTTACAATTTTATACTTTAAAGGAGTCTCTTTTTTTGTCAAATTATATCCAATGTTATTTATATTGGAAATCAATATATTATAAGTTTGTTGCACAGGAACGCTCTTCTTTTGTATTATTAATAAATATGTATTTACACCAGTTCCACTTCGCTTAAAAGTGTTTTCTGGAAGTGAGATAGATGCAATTAATCTGTTTTTAAGAATTAAATCACGCATTTCACTACAAATTTTATTCCCATTTCCAACGTAACCTGCAGGAACAATAATGAACAATACACCATTATCTTTTAATAACTTTAAACCTAGCTCTAAAAATAATATTCCGATTTCCTGCTTCTTTTTGCCTTTACCAAGTTCAAATTTTTCCAAAATGGTTTCATCAGTGACTACCGTATTAGAGCCAAATGGCGGGTTCATTACTGAATAAGAATAGCTAGATTCACTATCTTCAAAGTTTTCGAGTGAATTTTTACAAACTAAGTTGTAATTAGACTGCTTATTAAGGTCATAGTTGAATTTACATAATTTTAATGCATTTTCATCGATGTCCCAAACTGTTTTATTGCCTTTATAAAATAAGAGCAAATCTCCTGTTCCTCCAGCTGGATCTATAGCATTTTTATCGGCGCCCGTTTCCATGAGTTGACTGATAAATTTTGACACTGTTAATGGTGTATAAAATTGGTCAAGGTTGAATTTAGTATATTTGCTACCGATAGTCATAAATATTTCTTGAATTAAATCACAATTACTATAATCCAAATTGTTAATCAGTGTTAAAATATCATTGAATTTTTCATCTTGAATGTTATTTTTATTTTTTTCTAATAAAACCATCAATAAATTAAATCTTTCTTCTTGTTTTACACCTTTATTATGGAATAGCTGATTAATTTGATTGATCAATTTAGAGTTGTCCATTTTAATTATTGATATAATTTTATATTATATTTTTAACTCAATTTTATATTATACTATTAAATTATACTGTTAAATTATAATATTAAAGAGAATTAAATATTATAATTATGAATAGAAGTGAAATTAAAATAACAGATAATTTATTTTCCATAACTAGAACTGAAGGATGGGGTTATGTTCAAAATATTTGTGAATTTGACAAAGATATTTTTGAACTGATAGGTACAAAAAACGTACCATCTCCATTAGAAGGTGGCAATTGCCAAGTTACATATCATTTTAAAATAAAAAAAACTGATAAGCCGAACTCTCATATTGTATTTATTAAAGATTTTGGTGATAAAAAATATATGTCCGATGGTTATATTTATGATAATAATAAAAATATAATATATCGTTTACAGATTTAAAAGAAAATAGCTAATAAATATATGTCATACGTTTATTTATTAGTTTCAACAAATGGTAATACTTATGTAGGCGCAACAGTTGATTTAAATCGCAGATTACGACAGCATAACAAGGAGATAAAAGGTGGAGCACATGCAACAGGAATTAAAGTAGCTCAAGGCGAGGTTTGGACAAGAGCTGCACATGTATCGGGATTTCCAGACTGGCAAGCAACATTGCAATTTGAATGGAGATGGAAACAATTAACACGTAAATTGCCTATTCATATTCTTCCATTAGAGAGAAGAATGATGGCACTTAAACAGCTCTTAGAATTACCCCAATCTACATCTAAAGCCATACCATATTCAGAGTGGCCTTTTCCGCCCGAAGTTCACGTCGAAACGGAAGATGCCAATATATATTATGAAAAACTATTTAAAGAGCCTGAAAAAGTATTATAAAAACAACTTAAATAAATAATATAAATTATATAAGATTACATGGATAAGCAAATTGCTATTTTGAAGAAGCAAAATGAGGGCATGGAAACTGCTTTTAAAAATAAGAATATTGAATTTAATAAGCTTAGTATCGATAACGTAGATCCTGAAACTGAATTGAATTTATTGAAGGATTATAATAATTATTTGAAGGGCATTTCAGCTGCAAATAGACCTCCTCCTCAAGAAAAGCCTGTTAAGGAAGTCAAGGAAACAAAACCAAAAGACAATGAAGATGAAGATGATGATGAACATTGTAAGGAGGTTAAGCCGGTTTACTCTACTATTACCAATATGGAGGATATTAAACGCGCGTTTTTTTGCAAGGAATATGAGACCTTTCAGAATCTCGTCAGAGAACAGCCCTTTAAGTATTATAAGGGTAATTATAAATATGCAGAAGATAATACAGGTCGTCCAGCATTTGTAGCTAAGAATTTATTGCGTGGATTCGTCCAAAATTTAGACGATTATCGTAAGTATTTGATGGTAGGATTTAGATGTGTTTCACATCCAGATATTGATAATGTTACTCATTATAGATATCCTTCTTATTGGATTGTAAATTCAAACGATGATTTAAAGACGATTCTAGGTTCATTATATGATGATTTTGATTTTATTCCAGTAACTGAACCTGATAGAATAGTAAGAATGTTGCGAAGAATGGAGAAGAATGAAGATGAAACTGATGAAGCACTAGTTGGAGAAGTGTATGTGCATTAAATAAATTAATAATTAACTTAAATAAATTTTAGATTAATTATTAATGAAAACTTATAATTTTTCAAGAATTGATGATGCTACTTTAAAAATAGATTTTTTTGAAAAGGATAAATTTTATTTTAGTGATTTTGGAATAAATGAAAAAGAGTTTAAAAGAAAATATAATAATGATTGGGATGAATTAAAAGAATATGTTGGATTAAATGATATTGAACTTATTGACAATGAGCTAATTATAATTAATTTAAATTATAAAGCCGAACCTGTTAAAGTATATGCGGTGAACTATAATGTTTTAAGAATTATGTCAGGTATGGGATGATTAGCATATTCAACATGATTTATCTTCTTTTAGTATGTCGTTTTATTTTTTTTAAAATTTTTTTATGTGTTTTTGATTTTCTTTTCTTTTTACCACCAGATAGTGGAGGTGTAAAAATTTTCATAGAAAATGAATAATCATGTTTGAATTTTTCATAATCTTTTCTAATAATATCAATAGCTTTTATATTTGTAAATCCAAGGTTTCTATCATCTTCATTTATGCCAATTGTTTCGGCTGGAAAATTTATATCCATAAGTTTTTCTAATTTAGGATCTTCTTGAGGATCAGGTTCTTCTACTTTGTCGTCTTGTTCATCTTCATCCTCTTCATATATATCTTCAGAATAATCATAATCGAAATATTGTTGTTCATTTTCTAATGCTTTGCATTCTAAATTCATTATTCTAGAAAAAACTCTTGCTATTCTTCTGAGCTTTAACATATCATTATAATATGTGGTAGTTTTATTATCAGCCAATAATTTACAATCATTTAAAAGTTTTTTAAAATCTTTAAAAGGTAAATTTTCTATTAAATATAAAATTCTTGTTCCTCCGTAAGACTGATATATATCAACTAATTTTTTATCTACACTAATAACTATAGTAATATAATGATACTCACCAGGAACAGCTGGTACTTTTAGACTAATAACAGAATTTGGCGGAATATCTTCAATATCAGAATGATTTTCGCTTTCCACCATACCCAATTTATTACATAAATATATATAAAAATTATACATATTAAAACATTCAACATTTCTTAAAAACTTTTCATTGTTCTTTAATGTCATAAAACGATAAATTTTTTCAAAATACTCTTTAAGATTATTTGGTTTATATTGTATTGCTCTATTAGTCATAATTAAGTTATATAATTCTGTTAATTGTTGATTAGCTTCTTCATTACTACATATTTTATCAGACGATTCCATAATATATATTTACATTTATTTTTTAAGCAAATTAGTCATTACTTGAAGTTCGTCATTTTGTGTTTGTATAATATTTTTGGCTAGTTTTGCAATGTCGTAATTATCAGTCTTCTTTAAAATCTCTTCGCTCATGAATACGGCCATAGAATGATGTTCAATCATGCCTTCCAAATATTGCTTGTCATTAATAGCAACTTGCTTTCTATAAAGAAATGTGAACATCGCTAATAATGCAAATAAAATAGCATACCAATTAAGACTTAATACGTGATATTGATGATCATGCATAACAACTTCGATTAAAACCATAAATAATGCCATAATTGTTGCTAGATAAGCTTTACCTATATTATTGGTTATAAAAGTTAATTTATTGATCATAATAGGGGGCATAAGAAAGTATTGTACAATGAAACTGCCGATAAACATAAATAACATAGAATGTGTTATTTTCATATTATATAATAAGAGTTTAAAAATATTTTATTATATAAAATAATGGAATCGTTAAGCTATTTTTACGATATTGAAAATCCTAGAACATCTGTGGGAAGACTTGCGACTATAGAAAATAGTATTCATCATTCATTGCTTCTTAACAAAGAATCGTCAAATAGATATGGATGTTTAATGCATTCGTGTATTTGGATAACAGCAATAGGAATAGTGGTAATAATAATAGTGATTATATTATTAGTAATGAAAAAATTAGCGTAATCGCCGTGTTTTGTTGCGGCGACCGGCTTTTTGGCGTAGTGTCTTTTTTTTAGTGCTTTTTTTTTGGCAATTTTGTATGAAATTTTTTATGCTGTCCTGTTGATTTAACATCATATCAATTATATTTTGAAAATAAGAGCGAAATTGTGGTCTCATTTGTTTAAGATGGTCAACAGAAACCCATTTGATTTCTGCTTTTTCAAATATTTTAGTTGTTTTAAATACTTTTGGTGGTAAGCGTTTCTGTAAAAATCGCTGATTATTATTGTAGTAATATGGTAGCCATTCATTATATTCGAATGGAAAAATATGCATACGATAAGTTTTATGACCATCTGTTTTATGGTCAATATTATATGTGCCACACTTACGCAGCATTTTTCGAATATCGGCATCGTTGCCTAAAAATCCAGTAAACTCTTCACCTGCTTCCCTCACGGCGGTTTCCAAAAAAGATTCACTATTGTCTGTGCCTCCTCCAAAATCAGAAAATCCAGGTGCAGAGTCTTCATATTTACCTTCTTTACCGAATAAAAAATAAAGTTTGCCATTATGTATAGTTGTTGGTAATATACCTGCTCCCATTATATAAAATAATAATATTATTTTATATTATGAGTAAAACAAGAAAACATAAAAGACATAGAGATAAAAGACACAGACATAAAAGAACAATAAGACATCGTCATAGAGACGAGATAGTTATTCCAAGTTCTACACCAGTAAAAGTTCGTAAGATAAGTAGTAAGATAAATAGAGCTCTAACCAAAGGTAACATTGTTCTAAAAACTGGGTCTTATTCGCCAACTATTAATAAAGAACTAGTTACATTAAAATCAATCGAGAGAAGTGATTTAATAAATTGCAATACAGAACAAGCATTTCAATTAAAGGCTCCCTTACAAATAGGTATAAATAATAAATGCTATTATTATTATACGAAAGAAGCTAAAAATTTTTTGCTACATAATTTAGCAGCAAATAAGCATATAGATCCAAAGAAGATAGTGCCACCAATTCAATCTCAATCTAATTGTTGGTTTAATGCAATGTTCGTTACATTTTTTGTTAGCGATAAAGGTCGTAAATTTTTCCATTTTTTACGCCAATTAATGATTGAAGGTAAACAACAAAACGGAACCGTGATACCTGAACGTCTAAGAAACGCATTTGCTTTATTGAATTTTGGTGTTGATGCATGTTTAACAGGAAATGAATTTGCCTATAAATTAAATACAAACAGTATTATACATTTGCTGTATAAAGGTATACCAGATTCGTATAAGAATAAGTCACCATATATAGTTGATATAGATGAGGCAGGTAATCCTTTGTTATATTACATAAGTATAATAAATTATTTGCATAATAGCTCGATACAGTTGTTGTTCATAAGAGATGCGAACAGTAAATGGAAAGACGCCGTCACATCTGCTGTCCAAAAAATGTCAGGTTTGCCACATATTATCGTTCTAGAAATTTATGACGAGAATGCGTCAGAGTTTAATAAAAAACCAGTGTCGTTTATGGTGCGGGACGGCAAATACGAAATAGACAGCGCAGTTGTTCGCGATATTTCGAAACAACATTTTTGCTCGATGATTACGTGTGAAGATAAGGAAATGGGTTATGATGGTGCAAGTTTTCATCGTCTAGTTCCTTTGTCATGGAAGCAAAAAATGAATAGCAATATGGAGTGGGAATTTGAAGGCACAAAGGACTACGATAATAAACCTTTAAAATGGAGTTTTATGAAAAGCTATCAATTACTTATGTATTATCGTATTAAATAAAATTCAATATTAAAGATATATAAATATTATGTATATATTTATATATTAAGATGTCATCTGCTTTAGTCATTAGAATTATTGGCGGAGTTTGTGGTGGAGCAATAGGGACATATATAAGTGGAAAGATATATGACTATATTAATCAGAAACCTCAATTACCTTTACCTCCTCCAGAGCCTACCAAAAAATTTGAAACCAAACTTGAAAATGTAAAATCATTTGAAGCGAAGCTACCTTTGGTTGAAGAAATTTTAAATATACAAATTCAAGAGCATATTGATAATGGAAATAAAAATAATTATGAATATGATAATGAACATGGAAACACCGTCATAATCAAAAATACTAAAGAAACTGTTTTCGTAAATGATGCATTATATGATAACAATTATATAGACTATTATAGTCTTTTATTTGCTTATGATAATGATAACGATAGTTAATTAATAGAACACTTATCGAAAGGCCTACCATGTTCTTTGATAGCCATTGTCATTAAACGTTGACTGTAAGGGGTTCCGTGCTCTCTAACAGCCATATACCCCATTAAATCGTTGCAGGTATTTTTGCAACTATTTCTTTATTTCTTTTATTTCTGGAATAAGGTCGACCATGTTCTATGAAACACATACCAAGCATTGGTATTTTATTGTAATAATCCTGAACAAATTTATTTGGATCAAATTCCTTTCTTATATTGTTTACTATCATCATTTTAACTTTTAATCTCTCTAAGACTTCTCTTGAAGAATCATTATCTTCTTTGATAAATAATAATTCATGTATTATTTCCTTTATTTCTTTCTCCTCTGTTACATCAAAAAATAAATAAATATTCTCTAAAAATCGCATGATATTAGTCTCATTAATATTATGTTTAATATATAATTCGGTAAATATGTCATTTCTTAATACTAAATCATTTATTGTTAAACGCAAAGCTTTAAATGGTATATTTTTCTCCTTCACATAACTCAAATTATATGAATCTTCTACCATTCTATCTTTATTTTCTTTAAATTCTTTTTGTTTTGCTTCAATCCAGGAAGCCCATCTTTTAGATTCATTTAAATAAATGTAATCTAATCCTACAGATTTATTAACATTAGTTTCAATATTAGATTTTAAATTAACTACTAAGTCGTTTAAATCAGTCATTATATTTAAATCAGTCATTATTTAATTATAGGCAACTATTTAAATAGATTTAAATTATTAATAGGTTTCTGTTATCAAATCTGCGATTTTTTTCCCACCAACAGATGAAGGTTCTATTCCAAACGAAAAATCTTCTGATTTGGTCAAATGTTGACTTATTCGTATTACGCTATAAATATTATTTTTCGGATTTTCTGCAAAACCATATATCATGTTATTCCATTCTTGTATAATTGAATGAAATTGCTTATATTTTAAATTATCTGGATAATAAATGTCGACTAAAATTAATTTAGCTTTCGGTAGTCTGGTTTGAATACTTTTTACTAAATTTTTATAAGAAGCTAACATTGGTCTTAAAATGCTTGTATTTGTAATGTCTTGGTTTTGGTCGACATAATGAGATAGAATATCATTTCCACCTGCCGAGAGAAAAACAAATGTATTTGAGGTATCCAACTCTTGAGGTATACTATCAATCTGACTATATATGTCGACAATTTTTGAATGATCTTCAGCAAAACAATGAATATTTTTATTTCTCTCGGCAACTAAGTTCTCAACACTTTTACCATCAGATACATAAACATCATTCTTAAAGATACTATCCCCTAATAGAACATATGTTTTTGAAGTTTGGAACCCCTCAATAGTATTATAATAAGAATTAAATACTATAAAAGAGAAAAGCATAAATATATATAAATAAAAATAGTTCATATATATTTATTATATTTTATGTAATTGTGAATGTAATTGAATTTGATGATAAGTTAATATTACCTGGATAACTTTGATTAACTTCTGGGCTAAAGTTTCCATTGTATATATTAGCAACTTGTATAGAATAATTGCCCGCAATTGCATTTAAAGGAACAATAAATGATATATTAAATGAGCTATAATAAATAGCAGATATATAACCGTAATTTCCGAATTTTACAAGCGTTGTTCCATTAGGTAAAAAATTAGACCCACTTATATAGACAATGGAATAACCGCCTGATGAACTAGTTGTGGTAGATAAACCAGATAATATAGGTTTAAAACTTGGATAAGTGGCTTTAAATTTTCTGCAATTTCTAGTACTTTGAGGTGTGACACCGTTAGGTACAATAGAAGAATAAAATTGTGAATATAAATAATAATCTGACTTTGGGTTTGTTCCATAACCTTTTCCTGCACAAGACATTTATAATAATATGTTATTATAATTAATTTGTTTCTTTTTCTTTCAATAAATAATAAATAAAATAAATAATATCAGATTTATCGAATATTGTATTATTATAAGCTACTATGTATCTTGGTTTTTCTTCATTCGATGACCTTTTTAAAAGCGCAAATTGTTCTTTTTTAGAAATATCTTCATAAATTATATTGTATATAGATGCAATATTTTTATGATTTTTAAAATTAGGATAATCTTTAAATATCGAACTAAAATTTAATGTATCTTGGTCATTTTTTTTAATAGGATTTTTAAAGTACAGATGAACACCTTTATTTGTATCAAAATAAATAGGAAAGTTATGTTTATAACCTAATGTTCCAAATTTATATTTTTTATCTTTGTATTCATCTTTAATTTCACAAATAGTATTGTCGTCAAATTGAATGATAATTGTATCAACACTATTTATCATATCTTCATAGCCAAAATATCTACTCATAGTTTGGAAGATAGTTTCTTCGTTGATATTTCGAATAACAGTAATATCTGCGTATTTAATAGACATATTAATAATTTATAAATTTGTATGTTTAAATAATTATTTTTCAATTTTTTATAAAATTGAAATAAAAATACTTAAAAATATGTCTTGTATATTATAATTAACAAAAATGGCGTCAAGTCTTCAAACTATTCCTGAGGTTGATATTCATATTGATTCTGACCATGAACTGGAAGAATTACATGAAAAAATGAATTATATTAACGAGCAGTCTGCTCAGGAATTTCGCAGGTTAAAGTCACAATCATTTAAGGTTACTACTCTTTTGGAACAGAATTTTAATAATGATTATATTAACAAAAATTTTGATGAGCATGAATTGATTGAAGAGCAAATTGACAAACTCATTTATCAGTACACAAAAATAAAGGAAAATTTAAGACGTGGGAGGGAGGTACGATTTTATATAGAAAAAAAAGAAAAACAAAAGGTAAATGAATTAAGGTATGCTCGAAATGTATTGACTCATTTAGGAATTTATCCAGTCAAAGAAAATGAATAAAAAACATATTTAAAAATAGTATTCGTATAAATAAAAAATGGTTTTTATGAACTTTTTTTTATTTTTGGTTTTTCTCTCGGGAGTGTTAAGTTATGACTCTGCTCAATTAAATACGGGTGTTTGGTTAAGCGGAGCTGCGTATTGTGGAAAGGATAAATATAAGACGATGATATTAGGCGGTCCTGCTGCAGGATTTACATATAAGGAAACCCTTTATGATGCAAAGACTGATTTACAAGGTTATATTGGAATTTTACCAACAACTAAGTCGATTTATGTAGTTATGCGAGGTTCTTCTTCAGTAATTAATTGGTTAGATGATTTTGAAGTCAAATTAGTGCCTTATAATACATTTCCAGAATGTAACTGCAAAGTGCATTATGGATTTTATAACTCAGCTCTAGGAGTTGCTACTAAAACGGTTGATACTGTTAAAAGTTTGCAAAAACAATATCCAGGTTATTCGGTTGTTGTGACAGGACATTCTTATGGAGCATCATGTGGTCAGCTTATAGCAATGGAATTAGTGGAAAATGGTATAAGTGTTAAACTCTATGATTATGGTCAGCCGCGCGTAGGTGATGCAAAATACGCAGCATTTGTCAAAACAAAAATTGCCGAATATTATAGAACAACTCATAACAAAGATATTGTGCCTCATGTGCCGCCAATTGAGGGATTTGGTTATCAACATAGCTGTAGGGAGATTTTTGAAGACTCTACTGGAAAATTGACAGTATGTAGTGCGACTAACTGTGAAGACCCAAAATGTGCTGATCAATTTAGCTTAACACAAACGAATAGCGATGACCATTCTTATTACTTAGGACATAGAGTCGCATGCGATGAAAGCACTGTTTAACTTAGACAGGACCATAATCATCTTCTCTTTCTCTGACTTTTCCTTTAATTTTCTCTCTAGCTAGTTGATAGACTAAATAAGCAAAACATAAACCAACGATTGCACCAACTATTACTTGTGATATAGAATGAAACTGATATTTAACTCTTTGGTAACAAATCAATAGAGAGAAGAATAAATATAAATATAACAAATTTGTGTGTTTTAATGATAAATACATGAATACAGACATAAAAAATGCAGCTTGAGCATGACCAGAAGGCATACCATAAACGTCAAATGGAATACCGTTTTGGAAAAAATAATCTCTCGCATGAGTTGTCATTAATTTAATTTTTTTACTGTCAAACATAGGTCTAGGCTCTTGAATGATTCTTTTTAAAATTAGATTTAAAACAGCATTTGCAAATAAGCCTACATTAAAATAGAAAAACAGATTTTTATGGTCCCATAATAAATACCAGGAGAGAAGTATTAATAATAATGGACCATAACTACCTAATTCATATAATATACCCATTAATATTATATGATATTATTTTCCAACCTTATTAAAGATAGTTTAATAGATTTGGCTACATCTTTTTTTAAGGTGTAATTAGTATTGATATAAACATTCAGCAACCAAACTTACACACCAATCATTACCATTTAGATTTAATACATTACCTTTATCATCCAATAATTTTATAGCTATTCTCTCTATATTTACTGGACCAAAATAAGTTCTGGTGCTATCCTGGAGAGAACCACTGAATTCTACTAATAGAGAACCTGTGGGAACACCTGCAGATGTTTTTACTGGTATAATACCTAATATATCTGACGATGTAGGTGCCTTCGCTAAATAATTAGTAAGATTATTGTTATTGTTATTAATCGAATTTATGGTATAAAGCTGAGCATTTGTTAATGTTCTAGGTGCACTTGGTAACGCAACTTGTGTGCTGGTATAATCTTGCTGATATTTACCTGCAATTAGAAGACCATTTTGTGCTTGAATACTTGTTGTATAACTCGATGGATTACCTGGTGTAAAACTACCATTTTTGGCATTAAATGACTGCGTATTAAATAAAGAATCACTTTCGACTCCTGTAATTAATTCAGGTAAATTATTGCCCTGTTGAGCAGGTGTAATGCATGTGTAAGGTATATCTGGCGAGTAATACATTGGCATTTTTAATGTATTATTAAATTGTGATACTGAAACTAATGAATTATTAACGTGATTTTGATTATAATCATCAATTACAAGTATTAAATATTTTGTTCCATTTAAATCTAAAATAGCAGATGCACTATTTCCACTTAGATCAACATTCATATAAGGTAATCTATAACCCATTAACCAACCTAACGTATTATTGAAATAATGATTACTCTTACTTACACAATTAATATTACACTGTAAACTTCCAGTAAAATCATAAAAAATAATTTGAGTCGTTGGTCCAATGGTAAAAACGACACCTCCAGATGGATTAAGAGGATCAGTCCATTCCCCACCTTTTAAATATAATGTTATGATACCGCTATTAGCATTATAATTTACAGGAACTGTTCCGCCTGTAATAGGAGCAGGGTCAAAATTATTAAACCCAGCTGAGGTAAATGCATCATTTAAAGCCGTTTTAAAATCATTTTGTGAATAATTACCAGATGGAACAGAAATGGCAATAGTAAGGTTATTTTCCGGTTGATAAATCCAAAAACAAGTATTACCATAAGCACTATCAATCGCATACCAACTGAACGGTATCTGATAAGAATATAAACTCAAACTTAAAACATTTTTAATAGTATCAGATAAGTCACATGTATAATCGGTTGACATAGAATCGATACCATTAGTGTATTGTCTAAATTGACTATCTAAATTAATAAATCTATTAATGGTATTTTTTAAATTTGGATTGAGGGAATCTTGTTTAACAGGTAAATCAAATGTATCAGTAGTTGCAAGTTGTTCACGCTTCATAGGAACTTGTGGATTATTAAATAACTGAACTTTTTGTTTACGCTGAGTAATTTTATCTGTCTGATTTCTATCACTTTGAGTAAGATTTTGATTTTCATACCAATCAGTTATCATTTTTTCTCCAGATGGAAAAATAGCATCATTAGTCATATTTGCATAACCTTCAACTGCTATTTTATCATCATTATTTTCATCATCGCTTTCATTCTCTAATCCTTGAGCAAATTGCAAAAGTTGACTTTGTATTTCTTTAAAAAAAACAGCCAATTCTGGATTTTTAGTTTTATATTTTCTTATGTAATAATTAGTGTTCTCAATGATATTATCAGGAGTTAATTCTTCAATCTCAACAATCGCCATCAATTCAGATAAAGTATAATCGGAAACATTTGTACTAATGCTTGTCATATAAAAGATATAAATATTGTTTTTAATAATAAATACGCATTATTTGTTTAGTGTTTTTTTTTCAGTGCCTTTTTTTAAGCGGTTTTTTTCTCCGAAATTTTATCCTTAAAATGATAAACAAATATTTCCTTGATTTCTTTTTTTATGTCTATTCCTTCACACACGTCCAGCTTTAATACTTTCTCAGGAATTTTTGTTAAACCTGAACCACGCTTAGAATGTGTATAACCCTTAAACAAAATTTCATCTAACACATAAACCAAAAACGGATTATAGTCATCTAATACTTCTCTCGAAATATGATATTCACCAATATAAATATATCGATTACAATTAGAATCCGCTTGAACTTTATACACTTTATCAGTAACTAATTTATTTTTAATTAAACCAATACCCATTATTTGATTGGTTGAATTATTCATTTCAATAACAAATACAGGTGAATTTATATCGATTGTTTCAGCTAATCTATATGGAGGTGCATATATACATGATAACTTTTTTCTATTTCTATAGTTAACTGTCGCTTCCCAAGTTTCGTTATTATATCTTCCAGTTACTACTGTAAACATTTAAAGGGTAAAATAAAATTTATTTGCATTTTAAATTTCAATTTTTAATATTAAAATAATTATATAAAATGAATTGTTGTATATGCGGAACTGTCAAAAATTGTGGTCCATATTTACAAAAAGTGTTAGTTAATATGGAAAAAATAGGAACCTTATTTGATGATTATAAAATATTAATTTATTATGATAAATCAAGTGATAACACATTAGAAATTTTAAAAAGATATCAACAATCAAATTCTAAAATGATATTTTATGTAAATAATAAGCCAATGTCTCCTTTTAGAACTCATAATCTTGCTATTGCGAGAAATTTTTGTTTAAATTTTGTTAGGGAAAATAGAGAGATATATCCATTTTTTATTATGATGGATTGTGATGATGTTAATTGCAAAGAAGTTAATATTGATAATCTTAAAAAATATTTATACAGTAATAGTTGGGATGCATTATCATTTAATACATCGCCAAAATATTATGATATTTGGGGTCTCTCGATTTATCCATTTTGTTTTAGTTATAATCATTTTAATAACAATTATAAATTTCATCATATAATTACAAATTATATTGATATACTTCTTAAAAAGGCAAAAGAAGAGAATAAGTTATTAGATTGTATATCGTCATTTAACGGCTTTTCAATTTATAGAACAAATAAGTTTTTAAATACATATTATGATGGTAGAGTGCGCGTTGACTTAATACCAAAGGCTAATCTAGAAGCACATAAAAATATTACAAAATCAAGAAATATTGTGTATAGGTCTTATGGACATGTTGATGGTCGTTATGAAGATTGTGAACATAGAGCTTTTCATATTCAAGCAAGACAAAATTCTGGAGCAAGAATAATGATATCACCTGAAATTTTATTTTATTAAATTTTATTTTATTAAATTTTATATACATATATTATAATTGTAATGAAGTCAATAATAAATAATAATTATTCAGAAATTGTAAAAAAAAAAGCAAACCATAATAATAAATTACACGAAAATAAAATTTTTACATCAAAATTAAAATATGATTTATCAAATTCAATGAATATAGATAGATTTAATTTTGATTCTGGAAATTTTTCAATAACCAAAATTAAAAATAATAATGAAGAAATAGAATATTTAATTGATTTTAGATTAATTAATTACAATATATTTAATAATATATATATACCAAACTTAATAGTAGATAAAACTAAGATATTTGTATCACTTAACAAAATAATTAAACTTAATGATAAATTAGAGATTATAAATGAAAACAAATTAATAATTCCACCAATATTAAAATATTTAGATAAATATAAAACTTTCGTAATAAAAAATAACAACAATATAATTATTGGAATTGAAGATATGAGAATATTTAATTATAATGAAAAAATTATGGTTATAGGAACAGCACAAAATATCAAAGGAGAAATTAGAGTGGTTTGTGGAGAATATCAATATGAAACAAATGAATTAATAAATATTAATTTTATAAAAAATACTTTTAATGAACAAGATATTGAAAAAAATTGGGTATATTTTATAAATAATAGTAACGAATTAAATGTTATATATAAATGGTATCCTTTGCAAATATGTGAAATTAAAAATAATAATCTATATTTAATAAAAAATGTAATATTGCCAAAATACTTTATTAGAGCAAGAGGCTCAACATGTGGTATCAAACATAATGATAATAACTGGTTTATAGTTCATTTTAACGAAAATGGCAACTATTATCATTTTTTTGCTGTGTTTGATTTAAATATGAATTTAATAAAATACTCCGAAAAATTTAAATTTGATAATTATAAAATTGAATTTTGCATAGGTCTTGAATTTATTGATGATAATATTATAATATGTTATAGTACAAACGATAATAAATCAATAATGGCTATATATAGACCTTCTAGGTTAAATGAATTAATTTGGTTTAGCAATTAAGTTTTATAATTAAATAAATAATATAATAAATAATTTATATTATTTACTGTTTAATTTCTTCTGTAATAGTTTTAATAAAAAATAAATTGTTCTTGCAGCTTATCAGCCATAATTTTATATCTCTCATTTTCTAAGCTCTTGACAAGAAGAGACCACGGAGTGCAGCTTTGAAGGGAATCCAAACCTTGTTCACAGAACAAATTTAATAATGCTGGACTAAAACCTGACATCATAGATGCGTTAGGTTGATTAGAAAGAGTTGGAAATCCAGAAGTACTTCTCAAGTTCCAGAAGAGAATATGAGGTGGCTTATAAGGAACACCATTCACTCGGATACCAGCAGCTTGATATTTAGCCTTCATAGTATCATATAAAACTTGTTTATTACAATTGTCACCTGAGTCCATTTGCATATCAGATAAGATTACAAGAACCATATCTTGGACATCTTCTGGTGCCATCTTATTCTTAACTATCGCATCCAAAATTAAATCAAATGCGGCATGAAAATTGGTGTTCATTCCCCATTCTGCCCTCTTTACTACTTCAACCTGAGAAATGAAATCTGGATATGGTTCCAAGTTAACCCAAGATGGCTTAGCACTGAATGTCATAACACGCTTTCCAAGAACAGATTTTTCAGCAATACGAATACCAAGTGCTACTGCGACTTCCATTGGTTCTACTTCCATAGAACCAGAAACATCAACCATAGCAATCATCTTACCAAGTCCACCATTTTGACTTGAATTATCACGCCACTGGGAGTTCAAAAGTTCCTTCTCAGCTTGTGTTCCCTTTCTTAACAAATCAACAGCTTGCTTGGTGAAGTCAGCCATTCCAACACGCTTTCCATTCATTTCAACTTCACCCTTGACTACCCTTTGAATGTGAGCATTGAAATTAGCAGCACATGTAATTCTGTCATTAGAATCAGGACAACGGACTTCACCGTTCTTCTTGATGTTTAAGAAGGCCTTCTTTTGCTTAGTTAAAGAAATAGAAGTTACCTTGTTGAACTCGATTGCGGACCATTCCTTACTGCATTGCTTAACTTGTAAAGTGTCGATTTGTCTATTAAGAGCTGACAAAATCTTACGATATTCAGTCTTACTCTTAAGAACTGCCTTTCTTTGCTGTTCATCTGTCTTAGCAGTGGCTAAAAAATCGCTAAAATAGTTGGTAGCAAGAGCATTATATAGCCAACTAAATTGGGACTTTTCTCTAGGAGCCCATTTAGCAGCTAAAGAGATTTTATTTGTATTGGAGACCATATTAGAATAATCAGTCTTCACTTGCTCATTAATTAGCTGAATTGCGAATTGAATAAGAGGATGTTGAATGGTCTCTCCTCTTTCCTTGCAATATTCACAGAAATACTTCAAGTCCTTCCAAGAACCGTATTGATGAACGGATGATTCCTTATGATGGACAAAGCATCTCAGAGCAAATTGAGCAAGCTGAGGGAAAAATTTATACCAAGTATGAACCATCATATAAGATAAGGTATATTCACCCTTACCATCGACGATATCGCGAGTATGACCAATCATTCTATAAAGAATGGAAAGATGACCCTTTGCAATTTCCTTTTCGGGTAAAGTTCCACTCTCGAGCTTATGCTTGAGATTAATCAAAAGATCATTCAATACATTAGAGAGTCTGTTAACTCCAGCTTGGTCAGTTCTTGTTACCTGGAAACTGAATTGAAGAATTTTTTCTTGAATACTATTAGACCATCCATATTCTGCGTGACCATTCTCTCCAAATTGAGTAGGAGTATAATTATCGAGAGCGTTGATAAGTGCTGCCATTTCTGATGATACTATATTATATATGTTAGTCTTTATATCGTTTTCTAATTGTTTTTTTATTAGTATTTAAAGAACGAAGGTATATTTTCTTAGTTGAGTTATTTGCGTCTGGTTTTTTTAACTCTTTTGATTTCTCATAGAAAATAAGTATTAAATCATTCAAATCTTGAAACATATTTATAGTCTTTTCATATGTAACCGTGTCTATATTTTTAATAATTGATAAATATTCCTTATTCTCTCCATTTAATAAATAATTATTAATCTCATCAGGCTCTAAATTTATATTGTATCGTAGAATAGATAATAAGGAATATCGTCTTTCATTGTCGACTGTATTTTTTTTAAGTATTTCAATAATTTCTTCATGTGAAATTTTATTTGGTTCTTTCATCAATAAAGACTCATATTTTATTTTATCTATCTCATTAACTCTATTAATATAAATAACTCTTAAATTTATATAATAAACATCATCTTTATAAAAGTCTTGATAAAGTTTATCTGTTTCTTCAAATTTATTAATCCATTCATCATCTAAATTATTATATTGAAATTCCATACTAGTATATTTAAATATAATACATTACAATTTTAAACTAATTAAAATTCATTTCATCCTAACATTCGTCTTCATCTTCATCTTCATCTTCATCTGACATATTTGCGAGCTCCTCCATCTCTTCTAGATAAGTTTCATATTCCCTCCAATCTGGAAATTTAAACATTTTTTCCCACGTCTCATATCCATTTAATTCAATATGCTCGTTTGTTCTTCTTTCATGCAAATCTACTAATTCATTTAATATATCTAGTCCTATTTCATGATCTGTTTTTTTTGGTTGTTTATAAAATATTGTTCCTGAACCATATTTCATTACGGTATTTCCAGTTTGTTTATCCTTTTTAATAAGAAGCCAACCTGGATTTAAATCTACTAAATCTGGGTCTTGAACAACAGTTTTTTTAACTTTCTCTTCTTTTTTTAGTGTGTCTATAAAGTTTAATTGATTATTTACATTATGTTCTTTCGTATTTGCAATGATTAAATCATGAAAATTATTAATATTAAGTGCTTCTATTTCTAATCTCTCTTTTTCTTTTTCTTCTAATTCTTTTTGAACTTTAAGCTTTGATTCACGTTCTAATCTATATTTTTCTCTATGTCTTTCATCATAAGATCTAAATTTACTTTCTCTTTTTTCAAAGGGTCCATCTGATTTAAATGAATTAAAATGTTCTTCCTTAGTTTCGACTTTAGTTGGTTCTTTCTCTTTATTTGGCATCTTCTTTATAACAGGTTTTTCTTCAACTAAAGCTGAAAATCTGGAATTTGATTTAAAAATATTACTCATTGTGGTTTGGTTGTATTTATTGATACAAGATATACTAATAATGTCCATATATTTAAATATATTTGATTTATATTTAAATAAGTAATTTATTATAAAGAATTTAAAGACAAAGTAATAATATTAATTACCTCCTTACAGCAATCTGTACATAGTTTATTAGCTCAATAACTAATGATCGTAAAAATTTTCCGTTATATATTAAATATAGGAGGTCGCATTATCAGTCATTATAAATAAAATTAAATGCTTTTTATCGCTTAATTATAATTCATACTTAGCATTTACAACCATGTCTTCGAATAGAGTCCAATATTTTATCAGAAATATCTTACAAAATTCTAATCTTAATAGAGAGAAATTTGTAAATAATAAAAAATTTTATACTGTAAAAAATAAGAAAAATACTCATAATCTTATTTTAAAGAGAAATTATAGTTCATTACCCCCACCAAATAACAATAACAATCATATCGGATTTATAGTATTAGCTTCATTATCTGTTTATTTGCATATTTATGGAATAAAAAAAATTAAAATTTAAATAAATTTAATAAATTTTTTATAATCTTGTATTTTTTTAAATATCATCTACATCAACTGCTTCTCCGTCATCAGTAATAATAGTGTTACTAGCACCTGCTGTAGCTTGAGCAGCGATAAGCTGTTCGTATTCCTGAGTTGCTTCGTCAGCAAATTCGATGCCACCCTCTTCAACTGTTTCAGAACCTGCTCCTAAAGTTTTGGTATCATTTGCAATAAATCTACTCCAATTGACAGAAGTAACAGAATTTTTTAATCGATTTTTATCAGTCTCATTATATACTTCGAGTATATCACAATCTTTTAAATCTCCTGGCTTAATCTTATCGGATTGCCAATCATGAAGACCAACAAGTAACCAAGTTCCAGGTCCAATAAAATTATCACGCTTACCTCTTCCTCTAAATTTTCCGCGAATGTGTGCTCTTAGTGGATTGCCATCAATATCAATTGCACTGGCAATACTTCCGCCCATAACCTTTACGGCTTGAGCATAAATTTCAGCTTCTTCACGAGCCACTCTCAATGCGGTGTCTCTTTTAACTAAATTCTTGCGAGCAAACCCCTTTGATTTATTACCGCCAGTACTGTTTTTCACCATTTTAGCTTAATGTATATATCATATTTATTTTTCTTTAAATTATTTTCAATTTTATTTTAAAAAGAAATTTAAAGAAAAATGCGTTTTAATTTTTTAATGATTCATTAATTTAGAAAGAATAAAATATCCATATATTATATAAATGCCAAGTGCTTGGAATATGTTTGTAAAGAAAATTTACGAGGAAGGTAAAGCTAAGGATTCTAGTTATGAATTCAAACAAGCTTTAGTTGATGCCAGTAAACGTAAGAGTGAAATGGGTTCTGCATCTGGAGTTAAGAAGCATAAAACCGCCAAAAGAAGTAGAGGTAGAGGAAGAGGTAGAAAAGCATCAGCTTCTGCATCTATGACTGGTGGAAGAAGAACTCGCAGACACCATAGCAGACGCCACAGACGTTAAATATATAAAATTAAATTAATTTTTTATATATTATTTCTCAAATTCATCAAATAACAGGGTTAATTTAGAATTATCAAGACTATTTACAAATTTCCAATCGGTTTCTTCATTTAAATACTTATTAAAAATATTGAGAGTTTCTTCCAAAGACATTCTTTTTTCCGAATCAGGATGAAGATTCTTTGAAAGTTCAAGAGTAATTTTACTTATAAAAGTTCCTTTTAGAGAGAAAACACGAGAAATACATCCGAAAAGTTGTAAAAATATCATGCTAATACCATATACATCCCATTTATTATTTCTCTCGAATATGTCATCTATAATTTGTTTTCTAGAGAGATTTATATATTTTCGCATCGTTTCAATGCACTTTTCCTTATATGTTTTTTTATAATTTTCAGAAAATAATCGTAAAATATGTAAGTTTTCCACAAAATCTTCACAAAATTCTTCAATAAATCCATATGAAATTGTTACCATATTATGCTTTACGAAATAAAAAAGAATATGGATTTCGAATGGTTGGTATGTAAAATCATCAATTTTATTTAAAATATGTGAAAAATAAGTATATTCTAGCTTATTAATTTGCAGGCTGAAATTAAAATTACTTAATACAGGTTTCTCTCTATAGTTTTGAAGAAAGAGTATATTTTTAGGTGAAATATCAAAAAAACACACATTATTTTCATTTAATAAATGAAGTCCATATAATAAATGTTGAAATGCATTAATAATATCAAAAATAAGTTTTTTAATAGATGTTGAATTATAAAGAAAATCGATAAAATCAGTTGAATTCTTATCAGAATATTTAAACAAATAATATTTTATATCTTCAGTATTTTTAAGTTTTTCAATGATATTTTCATCTAATCTTGATATATTTAAAGACTCATAATCATCTAAAATTGAAAAAAAATTGGAATAATATGGTATTTTTGAGATTTTATGACAAATATTAGCTTCATTAATTGAAAAATGAGAATGATTTACAATTTTTGTACGAATATTAGAGGTTTGTTGTTGCTTATTTTGAGAGAAGTACTTATTTATAGTTAGTATATTAATATTTGCGTCCATTTTATTTATTATTATATAATCTTTATTAGTTTTTAAAACGAATTTATTACATTCTCTCCCATGCTGAAGTTTTTTTGTAAATTTTTAAAATTTTTGCAATTTCTTTATAAGTTTTTACAAGTTGAGTCTCATATTTTAATTTATATGACTCTTTAATCCATTCATTATTTTCAAATAATATTTTATTATATGTATTATCTTTAATTTTTCTCTCTATTTCGGCTCTATATTTCTGGTTGGCAGTATTTTCATTATCATCTGAATCTTGGTCTTTATAATTGAAAACATAACCCTTTTTAATAATTCTATCTGTGTAGAGAGTGCAATTTCTGCCATTTTTGTCATGATATTCAATGACAAGTTCTTTTTGAACATAATAATCGCACCCCATATTTTTTCTTTAAATTGTTTGATTATAATTATTAAAATACTATTTAAAGAACTCAATTTTAAAAGAAAAAAGAAATTTATAAATTTTTATAACACCTATTTATTTACTTACTAATAATCAAGAAATATCTATTTTTATATGTCTTCTTGATCTTTGCTTTGATTTCATTTGAATCGGTAATTCCTGAACGAATTAGCTGATTTACTTGGTGTTTAAGAATATCGACATTTTGCTTGCAGAATTCATCGAAACCTTCTGATGGTTTAAATTCACCTGTAGAAATGTTAGACTTAATATGGTCATCCATTGCTTCTAATAAATCCTTCTGCGAACCTACATAAATTCGACGTTTTGCTGGTTCCTTTTTTTCAGTGCTCTTTTTTCTGAAATAATATCTTGCACTCTTAAACATTTTGTCTAAAATATCTCCGTCGTATCCTAAATTGGTTAGGCGTCTTACTTCGTCATCAACTAAATCCGCATTATCTTCAGTCCATGTTTCCCAAGCTTCTTTAAAATCTTTGCGATGATCGTATTGATGAACCTTTGAAAATTTATATAGCTCATTAGTAAAATCGTTTGTGAATTTATACCTATAAATATTTACATTAATATCATTATTTTTCTCATCAACAACCTCTCTATTCTTGCAATCTCTCGAGGTATTCTGAAATGAATCGCAAATATTAACATCTGCTCTATTGTCATCAACCATATCACAAATAATATTGCACATATTGTAAGATAAATTTCCTGATGATTGAATAAAATCTGTATTGCTAACATTCATTAATTCCATTTTTGTTATGGTGTGTATCTATACTGTTATGCTTTTATTTTTATTAGCATTTTTAATCTCAATTTTATTTTAAAACTTAAAATAAAATCGCGATTTGTTCTTCGATGTCTTTAAGTATTTAACTTATATATTTAAAAAATTGATTTAAAGAAACACAATAAAAATAATGTATAACTTGAAAATGGATAATTCCGAAGATAATATTAGACCACCAGATGCAGTTGTTTCTGAACAACTTATGGAAGACGATAGAAGTGAATTTCAAAAACAAATGGATGAAGCTATGTATTTGAGTATGCAGGAAATGAATCAACAACGCGATATTAATCGACAATATGAAGAGCAGTTATTAAAAGAATATACTGAAGAGACCAAGAGAAGAACTGAAATATTTAAGGATTTCTTATTCAATCTTAAGAAAATTGGCAGATTTGATAAAGAAATTAGAGAGATTTATGAAATTCTTGACCCAATTATAGAGTCATATTGTGGACAATATATTCAAACCTGCGAATTAGATAAAGAATCATATGATAAAATTTTCAACACATTAAAAAAAATTAGAATTAATCAACTTGCTCTAGAAACCCTCAAAACTATTATATTGAGTGAATAATGTATTTAACATCTACTGAACATTTTTAATATTGCTTTAACAATGTCATTTTCATTAATATCAATACTTGTATTGGGTTCTTCTATCATATATCTCAGTTTACGAGAGTGTTCAGCATCAGCACGCATTGCAGCCTCCATATCCATAGCATCAGCATAAAATACACCATTATATGTTTTTTTCTTTAATTTCATCATAAGGTTCTTCCTCATCATATTTTCCTGGCCATATTCCCATTTCAATAAGTTCTTGTTCACTTGTGCAAAGATTTTTCTCTTCATCATCTTCTTCTTCCTCATCATCTTCTTCTTCATATTCCTCATCATCTAGAATAAGAGCTTCTTGAACTGTTTCATAATTTCCTGAAACCGCCAAATGAAACCCTAATCTAATATTTTTAATACGCTCTACGAAAGTTAAATCAAAATTTATTTTTATATATTCAACATATTTATCGTATAATTTTTTTACTGTATCTTTCTCTTTATCGCTAATAATTGCTTGACCAGTTTTATTATCTAAAGCACAAGAAATGCCATAAATAGCTTCCACCAAACAATTTCTAATAACATCACCTGCATATTGAGAAATACCGGGAAATACACTTTCTAAGTAATCATAATCAATGATGTAATCTTGGTCTCCCATATTGAAACCATAAACCAAGACAGCGTTTGAACAACCGTGCATTTTACTTATTATGCTTAAAATATATTTAAGTCTTATTTAAATTATATTACACCTTTGGACATTTAAAACGCCGATTATAAAATTTTAATTAACAATATTTTTATTGTTAAATAAAAAAATTGAAATACTTTTAGACAATAATTTTAAATTAATAAAATATTAAATTGAAGTATTTAAAATATGACAACTATTAATCGTTTCGCGCTAATGACAGGATTACCTGAATATGGAGAACGCGCTAATATAAATAATGTAAATATAAATGATGTAATTACTTATAGGGTAAAAGGTTACTGGGTATTTTCAGTGGTTTTAGGAACGACACCAACTATGATTAAAGTAGTTGATTTAATTTGTGAAAACACTAATAATGGAGTAAATTTATATATAAATAATGAACAAAACATAACTACAAAATGCTTATTAAACCCTAAAAGAAGAATATTTAAGATTATAAATATAAATTAATTTTAAACCAATTTTACACCTTTTTACATTTCAAACGCTCATTTTATTCATTTACATAAATAAAGTATTATAATATTATAATAATGTGTTGGAACGAACATGTATCTTTGAATACTTTTATATTCAGTAGTTTTGTATTGTTGCTTATTTTATACAATAATACATATACCCAATATAAAATTAAATATTTTAATAATGTGTGGGTTTATCTTTTTTTTATTTCATTTATTTCTATGCAACTAATAGAATTTTTTATTTGGCGTAATATTGATAATAAATTTTATAATCATATTTTTTCTACTATGGCAGCAATGTTAATATTTATTCAGCCACTAGTTAGTCTCATGTTATTACCCAATATATCATTAAGAAATAACTTACTATCTGTATATTTACTCTTATTTATTCCATATTTTACATATAAATACATTACTAATAATATGAAGTCTAAAATAAGTAATAAAGGACATTTAGTATGGTTATTTTTTGATACAAATATGCTATTATTTTTTGGATGGCTATTTTTCTTTTTATTAAGTTTTATTTATACACAAAATTTTTATGGAATAATATTTGGTATGGGTTTATTTGCGGTTTCTTATTATAATTATTATAAAGATAAAACAATTGGTTCAATGTGGTGTTGGATTATAAATTCAATAATGATTTATTATGCATTTTACTTATTATTATATTTGCCGTTTTGTGAAAAAGAATTATGTTAGTGTATAACGGCGTTTGAAATGTAAAAAGGTGTAAACCTATAAAAAATAAAAAATAAAAACGAGGGAAACCTCTTTTTTATTCGGCGTTTTAAATGTCCAAAGGTGTAAAAAGATTTCAATTTTAAATTTATGAAAAATATTACAAATGTATCAAAAATGAAGAATTGTATTTGGTGTAATAAAAATGGGTATTTTTGTTCCTCACCACATATTTATATTTTTAGTAATAGTTCTGTCTCTTGCCCTTGTTGTGGATTGTATGATTTTTTAAATATGTCAAGAATTAACTGCATTACTAAATATGAATTTTTATTCAACGAACAATACAAATATGATATAAGATATAAATATAGATACTGTAATCATTGTAAAATATTATTTGATATTGGATGTGTTCATTATGTAGGGGGATTAATGTCTTATGTATTTAATAGTCATTTTATAAAAAAATGGAAACATAATGATAGTAGCATTGTATATGAAGGAATGCCAGAATTTGATGATGAAGACGATTGGTTAAACAATGCTAATAATATTACTATTTTAGAATTGAATTGTCCTAATAATAATGAAAAATGTATAAATACTTTTTACAATAATAATTTTCGTTGTGAGTTATGTAATTAAGTAAAACATATTAGTTTTACTTTTGAGTTTTGTTCATCGTAGTTTTCTTCAGCTAATTCAGCCTGAGCTTCTACGTATTGATAATCTACAAATCTGTTGTCAGAAGATGTCGGTACTGGAATTGCTACTTGTACTTCCTCTGCTATAATGAGTGGGACACACACTTCTTGACCTTGTTCCTTCGAGTCATGGTATAATCGCAATGATTCGTAAAATTCCTTTACTTTTTTATTGATACGAATACGCCTTGCATCGAATGATGTTAAATACAACCCATTTAAGCTCTTAACTCTTGAAAGTGCAACGTATGTTTGACCACATTCAAATATACCACTCCCTACGTCAATCTCCGCAGCATCTAACGTCGCACCTTGAGATTTGTGAATTGTTAATGCCCACGATAAAATCAATGGAACTTGCGAAACACCAATGCCAGGAATTTTATCACTTGGCCAAACATGACGACACATTACCATCTCAATTCCATTATTATATTTCACTTTTGGACAGCCAGTAACTAGACAGAATTCAGTAATAATACCCTGACTTCCATTGCAAATCAAAATATCACCTAATTCCGACTTAATATTAATAATACACATTACTTGCGCACCTATTTTCATTTTTATCTCTTTTTCACACATCAAATTTCCTGCTAAGAAATCCAATTCTATTTGAATATCTTGGTCTGTGAATTGTCGTCTCAATTCTTTTTCTCCTTTCGTCATTTCCAGGTCTTTTATATACTTAATTTTATACTCTCTTTCTTCGCCATGTAGTGACGACATTTTTGAAATATTGATTTGTTCTACCTTGTTCTTTGTAGGGAACAATTTCGTTGGCTCGGCTACCAAATTTGCGTCCATTTCTCGCCCTACATATTCTAGGAGCAATTCGTTCGATCTTTTCTTAATCCTTCCCTCCCTAATTTGATTTAAAATCGTCGAATAAATCTCGTCTGTCTGTCTGAAAATCTTTTTCAACTCTATTTGGCAGTCACGGTGAAAGACTGAATTCCAATCATCGCTCTCGAAGCAAAATCGCTGAGTATACAAATCATCCTTATCTCCAACCGGTGGCAATTGATAAAAATCACCTGAAAATATCAATTGAATTCCTCCAAATGGTCTTGGATTCCCTCTTATAGCTTTTCCAATATCATTTAACATATTAAATAATTTTAATGAAAGCATGCTCACTTCGTCCACAACCAAAATATCCGTTTCTTTCCAAATCGCTTTCTGAAATTTATTCTTCTTTATCTTCATAATTAATTGCTCAGTTGTTCCATTTCCTAGACCAATTCCTGCCCAGGAATGCAAGGTTTTTGCTTTACAATTTAATAGAATTGATGCACAACCAGTTAATGCTGTTACATAAATATCTTTAAATTGAGCGTTTGCATGCTTATAAATCATCCGAATTAAAGCTGATTTACCCGCACCACCGGGTCCAGTAATAAATATGTTATTACCTTGAACATATTTATCAAATGCTATTTGCTGTTCACGTGAAAGCTCCATAAAATAATATATAGTATTATTTTTAATACACTTTTGAATATCAATTTTATAATTTATTTATTTTCTAATACACTTATTCTATTTTCTAAGTCATTTACTTTTGCTGATAACTCTTGTACTGATTTTGTTAACAAAGCTATTAAGTCTAAATGTTTCCACATTTCAGGTATAAAAACATATGGGTTTGCACTATTAGAATTATAATGTATTAAATTTGGTGAAACTGTTTCTACTTCGTCAACTATAAAACCATATGTCCATAAATCTCTTTTTGAGTATTGACAAACTGGGTGTCCTGTATCTTCGTCTGTTAATTTCCAATGAAATTTTCTTGGAGTTAGTTGATTTATTATTTGTAAACCATTTTCTATTGAATTAATATCATCCTTACTACTTCTTAAAGATGTTTGTCTACTTAAATATCCAGTTGGATTTGTGAAAATAGCGGATGTTCCAGTTGAAGAACCTGGATTTAAAAATATAGCACGAGTACCAACAGTTAATGATAGCGAACCTGAACCACCGGTTGATAATGCTGATAAACCATTTGTTGATAATGCTGTATAATCTTGTGTGCTAACACTGAAACCAAAATAAGGTGCACCTAAAGAATCAACATTTGTTCCTGGATTTAAATAATTTGGTCCAATATCACCTTGAGAACCTTGAGCACCTTGAGGTCCCTGAGCACCTTGAGGTCCCTGAGCACCTTGAGGTCCCTGAGGTCCCTGAGAACCTTGAGCACCTTGAGAACCTTGAGCACCTTGAGGTCCCTGAGCACCTTGATGTCCTTGAGCACCCTGAGAACCCTCAGCACCTTGAGCACCAGTATATCCAGCGGGTCCTGTAGCACCAGTATTTGCAGAAATACCTGCAACCCCCTGAGGACCAGTATACCCAGTGGGTCCTATAGCACCCTGATTACCCTGTGGTCCTTGAGGACCTTGTGGACCACTTGATATACAACATCTTTTAGAACCTAAATATTGACTGTAATTAGAATATGACATAAATATATATAAATTAATAATTAAAATATTTTTTAAATATATTATATGACATTCACACCTCAAGTTTTAACAAAAACTGATAATAATAATAGTACTAGTTCTACTTTCTCTACATACATCGGAATACCTACTATGACAACAGGATTTAATACAATAATTTTAACAATTCAAAGTAGTATAGATTCATCTGCTGGAGGAATACAAATACAATTTTCAGACGATGGAACTACAAATTGGATTACACCATATATAGATACATATTTTGCTACAAATATTTTTACAAAAACTTATTTGATTATTAAATAATTAAATTATTTAACAAATATCTTAAATAAAATTTACTGTATAATATATATGAACTTTGATTTAAATATTGAAAATTATACAAGAGGTGAATTAATCGAAATGTTTGAACTTCCTCCTGATTTTGACAGAGGAATTGTTGAAATAAAAGAAGCCAAATTGAGAGAAAATATATTCAAAACTGCTCAGATTAATAAAGATACTAAAGTTCAAACTATAAATTTCTTAACAAAAGCTAAAAATATTATTTTAAATGATGATAAATCTCAAAAACCTCTTCAACAAAAAATAGAAGATTTTTATAATACTAGTTATGAACTAAAAACCTCAAAATTAGAAGACCCTGGTGAGCATATGGTTCAAGTCAGACCAGAAAAGCCATATCTTTCATCTTTTCCAAGTGAATTTTTTCCCGGTGTAATCAATCCTATTAAGAAAAGAACAATCAGAAAAAATTTAAACATTGATTCCAGATTTAGAGACAATTATTATTCATCTGTTTCAAGTAATTTTAACATCAATTTACCTTTAAATATTGATAATGTATTACAAATGCAATTAAATGCCATTGAATTACCCACTACATATTATGCAGTATCTAAACAATATGAAAATAATTTTTTTACAATTAGTGTAGCTTTAAATGATGGTTCAATCTCAACTACAGTGATTAATATTCCAAACGGTAATTACACACAAACTACTATTATGGATATAATTAATACACAACTAGGATTTGCAGGCGCACCTTTTAGTTATGTGGCATTTATCATTAATTTAACAGGAACACAGACTGGAAGTGCTCAAACAATGGTAGGACCAAATCCAGATACTTCTGGTTATAATACTGTAGCCTATATTGAATTAAATTTTCAAGCGGACCGTAATGGATTAGAAGACCGTAATACACCATTACCGTTGAAATTTGGATGGACATTAGGGTTCAGAAATGGCATTTATACAGGTAATCTCAATTATGTATCTGAAGGTGTGGTTGATTTAACTGGACCAAGATATTTATATTTGGTTGTCGATGATTACAATAATAATGTAAATAATAGTTTTATAAGCGCATTTAATTCTTCAATCTTAAATAAAAATATTTTAGCTCGTATTTCTCTCCAGGCCAATAATTTTAATGTGCTTGAGCAAAATAATTTAAGTGTTATAACAACACCACGAGAGTATTTTGGTCCAATTAATTTGCAAACTATGAATGTTCAACTACTCGATGAATATGGTCGCATTGTTGACCTAAATAATATGGATTTTAGTTTTTGTTTAACACTTATTACCGTTTATGATTTATAAAAGTTCTCCTGTTACTCTATATTTTGTCCATGACATCGGTTTTTTCTTTGTTCCACCATCATAATTGACAGCATAACGCTCTTTAATAAGAAGCTCGTTTAAATGAACATCGCCTACATATACGTCAGCTAAAATGCGACCATATTTTTCGCTTTGAATATTTTCTAATCGGACAAATTTATTGAACACCAAATTCGAGACAAAATCGCGAGCCACTTTTGCAGCTTCTTTTTCTTCGTCTGAAACTCCTTTTCCCTTAATTTCAGGTGTATCGATACCATTTAAACGTACAGATAATCTATACATTGGAGATTCCGCGTAAGGTAACTTTGATGCTATTGTTATCGTATCAGCATCATAAACTTTTATAACACGACCACCTGTTATTGGAAAAGTAAACTCAACTGTATCTTCCCATTTAATATCAGAACCATCTTCCATATAATTTCTACTTATTTTATCTTCAGATAATGAAATATTTTTCTCTCTAGACCTAAAGATAAATTTAAAAGGATTACGCATTCTTGGTATTGTAAATCTCATTTAGATTATGTTATTTGTATTACTACTAATATTTAAACCAATTTTTTATCTTTATTAAATATATGTCAAGACCATTTGCTAAATATCCTGCCAAACCAACCTTTTCTCAAGTTAAAGAACCATTAGATGCAAGCGAACATATACAAAATAAAAAAACTAAATATTCTTTTTGTGCTCCTAATATTTGTCATCCAAATAAAAATGTATATTCACAAAGTAATTTGATGAATTTAAAGAGAGCTAATGAGTTAGCATTTTACCATTGCAAAAATACATTTGAACCTGACCAATTATATTCTAATTTATATACTAAATTAGATTTAAGTGGAAATGTTCTTGTCATTGCTGACTTATCTGGAAATGTTTATCCAACCCCTATTTCAACAACTGTAACTCCATATCTAACATATAATATTGATTTGAGTGGTAATCTTTTTGGTAATACTGTGTGTGGTATTAATAATTTTGAAAATTATGTTGTGTTCAACCCCTCAACTCAAAATAATAATCCGGGGCATATAGATCATTTATAAAACAAAGAATATTACATAAGTTAATAAGGCAGTAATTAATGTTGTCGAACCTACATTAATCAATATATTATTTCCATTGTATTTTTGATACATTTTATTTAAATTTTCTTCAGGATCTTTATAATTTTTATGATAATAGTCGTATTCATCATGCTCCTCCTCAATTATTTGCAATTTATTTAAATGATGATATATTTTTTTTCTATAATTACATGGTTGTAGTGAAATATTTTTACAATTATCATTACATTCAATATCTATAAACCATCCCCATTCATCGCATAATTGATAAGCGTTTGAAGTCATTTTTATATTAGTTAAATTATATTTATATTTTAAATATAATTCAATTTTATTTTTTATATCCCATATCAATAAGCATTTTGTTAGCTTTACGAGAGATATTTCTTTTATGGAATTGTCTTGATCTTATAAATGCAGAGTAAAGACCTTTAGAATTAATTTTACAAGTATTTTTAGTGCAAATTGGATAACTTTTTCCTGGCCCTAAAAAACACTTTTTACCACAACGTTTTAACATAGCGGTTCTTTGATGATAACCTGGTTTCTCATTTTTCCAACCACGAGTTCTAGAACCACGTCCATTTTTACGAGTTTTAGACATAATAAAATAAGTATAGATTTTATTTAATTTATATTCTAAAATTATATGGAAGTAGATGAATCAATAAAAGATTTATATGATGACCAAAACATTTCCAGCAATATTAAAGACGAAATATTAGACAATAAAAAAGTTATATTTTTAGATAATGATATTGGAGAGAAACAACATATTTTTAAAATTGGAGATAAAGTTGAGGCAAAATATAAAGGAAAAGGAAAATGGTTTCCAGGAAAAATTATTGAGAAGGGACGTATTTCTGGAAAATATATTATTGAATATGATGATGGAGACATTGAAAAAGATGTTTTACATGAAAATATTCGTTTAATTGAAGAAAAACCACTTGCTTTTAAAATTGGAGACAGAGTTGAGGCAAATTATAAAGGAAATGGTAAATGGTTTCCAGGAATAATTATAAATATTGATTATAAAAGAAAGTATTATAGAATTGATTATGATAATGGTATGTACGAAAAAGTATTTTTAGAAAGTGATGTTCGATTACTTGATTCTAACTACACAGAAGATTATTCAAATAATATTTATAAAGTAGGAGACAAAGTTGAAGCTAGATTTGGAAGAAGAAGTATATGGTATCCTGGTAGAATCTCTAGAGCTCATAATAATGAATATAGTATTGAATATGATGATGGTGAATATGAAACATTTGTTTCAGGGGAATTTATTCGTTTTTTGATACCAAAAGATTTTCCAATAACAGAAATAACACAAGTAAACAATGTAATAAATACTAAAGCAGTAGAGAGCCATCAAGCTTTATTAGTTAATCGTAGAGAGGCGCCAAAAGTAGCAGCAATTAGTGGTGTAGCATACAATTATAGTGTTGAAAATAACAATATTCCAGTAAGTTTTACAATGGTAACTCCACCACCAGATGACGATATATCATCTGTTGATCCATCAGGTAATTTAGTAGACGCATCAGGTAACAAAATTAAAAAAAGATATAAAAAATTCACGTATAAAGAAATACAAAATGAAATTGGAGATAATTATTTTGATACTAAAACCAGTTTTTCCAGTTCATTAGATATAATTGGGACATATTTAAGAGGTCAAAAATTAATTTATATGGAATCAAAGTCATATTGTGAAAATAAATTAAATAAACTAATGATGCCTGCAATTTTTCTCTCTACAGCGGCAACAGTATTATCAGCAATAGTAAAAGATTTTTTTTGGGGAGCATATTTGATAGCAGGTGTGAATGGTATTATTGCATTTTTATTAGCAGTTGTAAATTATTTAAAATTAGATGCAGCATCAGAAGCTCATAAAATAACAGCACATCAATACGATAAATTACAAACAAAAATCGAATTTTTATCTGGTCAAACATTACTTTTTGATTCTAGTGCAGATGTAATTAAAAAAGAGCTAGATGAAGTTAAAAAGAAGATTGAAGAGATAAAAGAGACTAATCAATTTATAGTGCCTAAAAAAATAAGAACACTATATCCTATCATGTTTAATACAAATGTATTTTTGATAATTAAAAAAATAGACGATATAACAAAGAAAAAAATTAATGCAATAAAAGACTTAAAAAATGAAAAAAATTATTTGATTGAAGTTTTAAAAGCAAAAAGAGAAGCTGGTAAAGATAATAAAATAATAAGAGAAATTGAGATGAGAATAACAGAATGTCAGCAAGAAAAAAAGAAAAATGAAAATAATATTGTTATTTTAAAATCTGCCTTTTCGGTTATAGATGAAATGTTCATGAAAGAGATGGAAAATGCTGAAAAATATAAGAGCATGAGATTCAGGAGATGGTTTTTCTGTGGATTTGGTGTAAAAGAAAATATTACAGATCCAAGGCAATTAAATCGATTTATAGAGGATATAATGAATCCTTATAGAGATAAGGAAGAAGAACCTGTTGACAAACGTGAAACTAGTGATGTAGACCAGCTTGTTAATGATTTGATACAAACGAAAAAAGTATTAAAAACCAAACGTCAAGATGAATTGAAGAGAAGAGAAAAAACTATCAAAGGTCTTAAGAAAGCTAATTTATTGTTAAAAGAAAATATAGGAATTACACAAGAAATTTATAACAAGATGGAAGTTTACGATAAATTAGAGAGAGGTGAATATGATAAAATCAATTATGAAAAAGATGAAAAAATGATAAAATTGAAAAAACCAAAAACAATTGTTAAATTATTAGGAATTGGAAACGATGAAGAACGTATAAATTTGAAGATACATTCAGACGAGGAAAAAGGTAGTATATCAGGTTCAGATAACTCAGACCCGTTTGTTGATTACGAAGTTTGCAAAAAAGATTATGAAATGTAATTTTATTTAATTTAACTGAATTAAATAAAATAAATGAGGACTGAAGGATTTGCGAAACGCAGTGCCTTAGGAATCTACGACCAATGGATTTGGAATCCACTCAAGAGCTAAGCCCCCACAAGCGACCGATACAGGAGTCGAACCTGCGACCTTCTGTTCCGTAGACAGATGCTCTATCCAACTGAGCAAATCGGCCATATTTTATTGATTTTGGAATGGTGGGGAATGTTCCCATCATAATAATATTTTTATTATGCATAACATTTCTGTTAAGACGACCAACTTCGTATCCACTAGCACTTAGCCCGCCCAAATTATGCTATTTTCTGTTTTCAGGAATCGAATCTGCGACCTCCAATTATTTTTCAAATTGGCGCTCTACCACTGAGCTATACACCCCGAAGGGATCTAGAAATTTTGCTGTTAGAAAATATTTATAAAAGCTCGCACCCGGAATTGCGAAACGCAGTGCCTTTGGAACCCGGGTTTTCTCGGGCTAAAGCTACGCAAAAAACGAGATGTAATGACCCCTATACGATATTCCCGTATAAAAAATGATAACAAATTTTATACGGAAAATGGACCCGATGGGTTTCGTTCCCATTACCCCCTGCTTGCAAAGCAGATACGCTTCCAATTGCGCCACGAGCCCTTAAAATCAATAAAAAATAAATGGACCAGGTGGGTTTCGATCCCACTACCTCAACGTTGCTAACGTTACACGCTTCCGATTGCGCCACAAGCCCTTAATTTTCTGTTATATATTTTGATGATGTTGGAATCGCAAAGCAGTCTCTGTGAGCCTTAGGAACCAACAAATTCAAGATAAAAATCTTGACATAATACCATTTTATTAATCATTTAAATTGCTGTTAGATAACATAATACACCCCGCATGGGACTTGAACCCACAACCTCCGGCTTAGAAGGCCGATGCTCTATCCAATTGAGCTAACAGGGCACACGACGACTGTAGGATTCGAACCTACGCACGTTATACGCAATACCTTAGCAGGGTATCCCCTTAAAACCACTCGGGCAAATCGTCACTGTTGAGAATGCCAAAAATTTAATTCAAATATTGGCATCTCAATATACCTAAAGAAAAAAATTAATTGTTAGCTAAAATTAGCGAAAAAAATATAAAATAAATCTTACCTTTACGTTATTTTCCCCTTTCTTACCTAAGCCCCTCCACCAACCAATGGGGCTAAATATATTTGTTATTTTCTCTTTAAGTAGTTTTCAAATATATTATTTCAATAATATATAATGTTAACTAATATTTTAGTCGCACCTTCTTTAAATTCTTTGTTTGTAACTGGATTGTTCATTTTATTTATTTTAGTTTTATTTGTAACAAATTATAAAAAAATTATTAATTTAGATTTTTATCGTAAAATTACTTTATTATCTTTAATCACAATTGCTTTCGGTGTGCATGGATTAATTCATCTTGGAGTTGAATCTGCTTATGGATTTAATCCTTATAGATGTTTTTAATCATGGACTACTGTCTAAAATTTCATCTCCTAAAATTGGATCTACACCTCTAGCATAACATTCATCTTCGTATGCCAATTCTTCTAGTCTATCACAATCCCGTCCAGTATCTTCTTCTTCCCATCTACAACATTTTTCATATTGTAAATCGATTAAATTTCTAAGTTCCTCAAATTGCAGCCACCAATCATCAAATTTCATATATTCTTTCATATCAATTTCTTCACCCTCTTCAGGCTCAATAAATTCAAAATAATAAATGCTAAAATGTGTTAACCATCTCTGTAAATGCTCTACAAAATACTTTTGATGTAATTCATTTGAATATTGGAATCTTTCAGTCCTATCTTCAAAATAAATATTGTTTGTTAAGCGACCATTAAAATAATTTGCTTTCATAACAGTATCAGCTGATTCAGAATTTGCAAATATATCTCTCAATGTAAAATATACATTGTCATATAATGATTTTTTCTTAAAATCATTATCATTCATCAAATGAATATATTTAACTCCGTCAATAATTCTTCCGAAAGTCATCTTATAATATAAATTTACATTGATTACTTTATATTATTTATATTTCAATTTTTTTTAAAGGCGGAATTAACATCTAAAAGCAAATGCTAGAACACCTACAGCAATTATGCCTAATACTAATCCCATATGATAATTATACTGCATCTCTCTATACATTAACAACCAAGACTTTACTTCCTCTTGATTACTCATATGATTCAACATCCAATCCGATTTTGGAGACAACATATAATAAAAATAATTAGTAACAAATGCAGTTGCTATAACTGTACATACTAAAGCTGTGGAATTCATTTTTGAACGCTTTATTTTAAAATTGTAAAATATAATCCCGAGAGAAAAAATTACACCTAAAATATATCCTTGATAAGATATATTAGTTCTCTCCTTTGTTATTTTTTCATAACGTTTTTGCAAATCACTTGAAAGTGAAGATTTGTAATGTTTAACAATTGCACTTTTATCTGTTAAATTATAAAAATAAATCATTCCTATAACAAAAATTGCCGAAATCATACAACTAATAGCACAAGCCATTTATATAATTATGTAATATAAATTACTTAAATACAATAGACTTAAAAACATAATGACTGCTGATATAATTTTTTGGTCAGGTGCTGGATTTCTTTCAAGTTATTTTATATCAAATATAGGTTATTATTATGTTAATTCACATAGAGAAGCTCCCATTTTTAGTCCTTTTACATTTATTGGATTAATATGTGGATTTATCCGCGGATACACTGGAAAATCTATTGCAGAATTAATAATGGAAAATTAATTTATTTTGTTCTATAAGGTGGAAAATATGCAAATTGTTGATTAACTTGATTATTTGATAATTTAGCCTTAAATTGTTTGCGACAACTATTACATTGTTTAAAAGAACCATCATTTGATAAATTCGTTGAATTATTTGATGAACAAAATATACAAATTGGAGAGAATCTACTATTTAAACCGCCGTTCATTATATAAGGACTAAATGTGTTAAATTTATACGCATCATTTATTGGTGTTTGTTGAAAATTACCATTATTAAACATATTTGAATTACTCATAATAATAATAAAAAATAAATTATTATTATAAAAAAAATGTATTGATAATATATATGACTAAATATGATATGTATATTACATTTATTTTTCTTATCAAAATTGGATTTATTTTGATGGCTGTCACTCATATTTATTTAACTGCGAAAGGTGAGAAAAAATCAGATTTAGACAAGAAAATCTTATATTGGAAAGAAAGATTTGAGTTTATTTTTATAGCTGCAATGGCGGCTTTGTTAATATACTTATTTAATCCAAGAAAAAATAGAACTACAATGATTGACAGCGAAACGAATTTATTATTATATTTATTTGGTTTTGTTCTTATTATAACTGCAAAATGGGATAAATTTTTTAAGGAATCTCCATTAATGAAACAAATCCAAAAATCATTTGGAGAAGTTGATTCAAGATAATTTTTACATACGTTTTCGTTGCGCCAAATAACCTGCTGAAGAACGTCCAACCATTCCAACGTCTGTATGAGGTTTATAAATGAATGTTCCTTTACTTATTGTATAACATAAATTTATACCATTATACATTTTGTTATATGGGAGTAGAGTAGTATCAAACATAGTTTTAAAATTAGTTGCCTTATTCAATCTATTTGATGGATAAGGTGTTGTATAAGTTGTCGCAAGACTAAACATTATATTATACAATAATATATTAAAAATAACAAAGTAATATATTATTCATGGTAGACTTAAGTGTATTTATATTTTTTTCTTGTACGATTGTTGGATTAATTGCATACTATTTCGATTAATGTCTTCCGCAAGAACCGCAGCCAGGTCTGACATTATGAACGCGGGCTAACATACCTGCATTAAGTGCTGAAGGTGCTTTTGGAGCAGCCATTGATGGGGAAGCAGCTAAACTGGCAGTATTGAGAATTTGTCTTTGGACTGCTAGTGAATGATTACCATTTGAAATGACCATGTTAATTTTCTGTGGCATATTATAATTAATGTAAATATTATAATTATTTTTTTGTATTTTTAATTCACTAAATTCATTAATTCTTCTTCTGTAAATGTGCATTCAGTTCCATAGCTTGGAGAAAAACTACTATAAAATCCATTGCGAAACGATAATTGGTCTTGTGGCGAATTACAATTACAAGGAAAATATACTAATAAATTGTTAACATTACTTTCTGTTTGAATAACTCCATTATCAAATTGTATTGTATAAACTCCATCAGTTATATTGGTTACAATAGCTCTAGTATAAAAATCATTACCAGTTTGAATGGCATAAACATAACTTCCAACATCAAAACCATAAGTTCCAGTAGGATAAGGTTGCCATAATGGATTATTATATAATTTAATGTTTTGTTTTTTATTTTCTACTGGAGTTGTAATAGGACAATCGCATCCGGCATCAACAATATTGGTTTTCATTGTTTTACCACCATAAATTGGAAAGGCAGGATTGAAAGGAATTGGTTTTCCAAAATTTGGAGGAATTGGTCCTCGTCTCATTGGTCCCTTACCTTTTAATCTATTTAAATATCTATCATATGAATTATGTTTAATGTCGCATCCTTTTCCGCCTGGTGTTTGTGAGCCTGGTTTACTTGATGTAACTGAAGTATGACGTCTATTCATTGAAGTTGCGTAACCAGTTGGAATAGAAGCACGTTGAACACTTGGAACAGGTCTATCGCTCATCTGATTCCAACACACACCATAAAATCCAAGAACTGGTTCAGAGATAGGTTTTTTATAAGCAGTTAGAGGTCCTAAATTTGCTACATAGAGTGAACCATAAACTCTAGCTGTATTTTGAATTAATTTCAAATTTTGATATTGTTCAGATGGCGTAAAACCACCAACGCTTGTTTGAGTTCTATTTGGAAAATTAGGATTACAACTTCTCCATCTATGATAAAATGGTGGAATTCCTAATTGTTTCGCATATGGAACATTATATACAATTGATGTAAGTGAATTTTGATGTTGACTCATTATATATAAAAGGTTATAATATTATTTTTTAAAAAAATTGATTTAAAACAAAAATTATTCATAAAATTATAATATAAAATGAGTAAATCCATTCCAAATATGATTAAACAACCGGCGCAATGTTGCGCGCATTGTGGTAAAAGTTATAAAAAGAAAACAAATTTGGATAAACATGTTGTTCTTTGTGAATTATTAAGTAAAACCAAAAAGGGTTTGGTTATTGAAGATGATGATGATATTCCAAGTCAAAGAAAAATATACAATATTTTATTGGAGTTGGGTATAAAATTCAATAAACTTGAAGAAAAGGTTGATGAACTAAATAAGTGGGTTGTGAAGAAGAAGAAAAAAATTAATGTGATTGATTGGTTAAATACAAATACAATACCAGAGGTTAAATTTAATAGTTTGGTTGAAAAAATTATTATCACACAAGATGACGTCAAATATTTATTTGAAAATTCATTTGCAGACACACTTAATCATATATTTTCAAGAAATATTTACAATTTATCAGAAAGTGAATACCCAATATTTGCTTTTATTCAAAAGGCAAATATATTTTATATTTATGAGGATGAACACGTTGGTTGGACTGAGTTAAGTAGAGAAAAATTAATTAAGTTTTTGAACCGAGTTCATATGAAATTATTGCGAGTTTATGCAGAGTATAAAAAACAGAATGCAGATAGAATTAATGACGATGAAAACTTTTCGATTTTGTGCGATAAAACATCACTTAAGATGATGAATGTAGATTTTAGGCAAGAATCTATTTTAGGAAAAATTAGGTCAAATATGTATGGAAGAATGAAAACAGATATGAAAGCATTAGTCGAGTATGAATTTGAATTTTAATAATATAATATAATATGAACAATAGTGGTTTTATTGCATTAGCTATAGTAGGCACTATAATGACAGGTTTAATAGCAGGAGGTATTTATTATTCGCAAACAACAAAAAATGAATTAATACCAACTGGTATGCGTTCATATAGCAATGTTCGCCAAGATAATTATTATGGAGGAAAAAGAAAAACATATAAAAATAAATATTCTAGTAAAAAAACTAGACGAATATAATTTATTTTTTTATTGTTCAACAACAACTCTATTTAAATTAACTATATTTTCTGTATTAATACAAGGCAAACGTCCATTATTAAATAATTGATATAATCCTATACAACTAGCAATAGGTGAAACAATTATTAAAACTAATATCGCGCCTTCCATTTATATTTTATAAAATTAAATAATTATATATTTTATATTCAATTTTATTTAAAAATTTTTAATATTTAATAAATATTCATTATAATTAAGCCTTTCTAATATAGTTACCTTGTTATAAATATTGGTTTCTTGATATACAGCATAATTATTTATTTTTGAAAAGCATAATATTCCACTATTATTTAGTAATGAACAAAATAAGAAATACTTACTATCTTTTATACAATATTCAATATATATATAAGAAACTAGTCTTCTAAATGTATATTCAATATAATTATTATATTTAGTTGAACTAATAACATCTTGTAACATAATTGGATTATCAATCTCAAAACCCTTCTTTACAACACTTATAACATGAAAAGTATTTAAATACACGACAGTACCCATTATAATGTCAATATCATTGTCATATACATATAATAATATGTCGCACCTTGGATTATTTTTTCTATATTCTAACAATTTATGGATATTGTCATATTTTGCCGAATATTTATTTACTTTCCATGTAAGTTTTCCGGTTTTATCGTCTATAAAAGGTGTCCAATTCATGTCTCTTAATTGAGAATAATAATCGAAAATAATATTTAATATATCTGATGGTAATAACATTTTTGTTTATAAATAATTATAAAAAAGAAAAGATATCAATTTTCTTTAAATTAAAAATATAATATATTTTAAAAATACTTAAAGACTGCACCTAATATGTTTCGTATCCGATGGTAATTCGTTCTCTAACAATCCATAATTTGGGCCATATTTTTAGATGAGCCCAACCAAAGTTAATATTAGCGTATGGCGTTCCATTTAAATACAACATTTCGTCTTTGTTAATACCGTTATTAAATACTACTACCATAGCTCTCATCATATAATTACTATAAATATTGTTATCTGAATCAAACTCAATATATAATTTGTCTATAAATACTTCTGATTGTCTGAAATGTATCATTCTGCATTGGATTTCTCTTTCTTCAACCGTTTTAACATTATAAAATATTAAAGGAACAGCTTTTATTTCATTTAAGAATTTTCTAGCTAACTGATGGCTTTTTGAACAATAAGGGTTCACCTTCCAAGTCACTTCTCCTGTTTTCGGAGAGAAGAATGGATACCAAACTTTATCATTACCTGCAGCAAGTTCGCAAATATAATTCACAATGTCAACTGGAATTGATACCATTTATTTAAGATACTTTTAATTATTCATATTGTTTTTATTCAATTTTATAAATAAATCCATTTATCGTATTTTTAAACTTTTTACCCTTATAAGTAAATCGCAATAGATATTCATATAACACTTTTGAGAGAACAGATTGAACGCAAACATTCTTAAATTTGGTAGGCGCTACATCAATCAAATAATGCAAAATATTCTGACATAATCCTTTCTCTCGATATTGCGGAAAAATAAAAATAGCATAAAGTATTAAAATATTATCATCAACTTTTAAAAAAGTTAATTCTCCATAATCACAATCAAAACTTACTTTACCTTTTTCAAAGCTTTCATAGTTGGATATATAAGCATCGATGATTTCTGTAAATTGTTCCATATATCATTATATGGAATAATTTTAAATGGTTATGTTTTAACTTCTACTAGTTCTTTCTTTTTATTAAATATCCATATTTCATACTGATAACCTAATTCTTTTGCGGCATTTTGTTTCAAGTAAATATTATCTTTTTTATCTTTTCTTGCTGTCCATGTAGACTTTACTTCAATACAACGATTTTGACTTAGAATATAAATATCCACATAGTGACGATGTTTTTTGCCTTGGTCATCATTATACCAAATTTGCGGAACATTTTTACATCCAGTTACAATATCTTCTTCTGATATATTTTCATCTTTTACTAGTTTCTCTAATGCAAAGGGTTCGTAACCTTGACAAATAAGTTCTTTACCTGATGGAAAAATATATGTCTTCTTTCTATAACTATTTTTGTGTGCTTTTTCAGCTATTTCTGGAGATTGCATTGGGTTTTCGCAATTATATTTTTCAATACATTTATTTTTAAATATTTCTTGATACTGTTTTGATTGAAATGGATATTCAGTATTATATTTATTTAAAATAGATTGTTTTCGTTTTTCTATGACGTGTTTTAATTGACATGTATTTTCTATACCATATTTTTGTAAACATTTATTTTTGGTTTTATCTCTTATTTCTTTTGAATACGTTGGATTTTCATAACCATATTTCATTAAATTAGTTTTTTTAATTTTTTCTTTTATTTCTTCTAGTTGGAATGGATTTTCTACGCCATATTTTTTTAAATTAATGTTTTTCATATTTATTTTTTGATTTATTTTTGTACATTTTTTTACAAAATGCTCCATATTTTACCAAGTTTACAAATTTTTTTGAGAATAATTCATTGCAATCTTTATTTATGCAAAATCCAGATATTTCATTATCTCTTGTCAATTTTATTTGTTCATAATTTTCTATTAATTTTACATTTTGTTTATTACAATAATTAATTAATTTTTTATAATTATAAATTTCTTTATTCATTTAAATATAATTATAATTATAAATTATATTTAAATTATTTTGTTTAAACAACTAAAAAACTAGGCTCAGCTGCTACACCACAAATGCCGATATCATTTGTAGATGATGTCCTTTTAATACGAACATATCCAGATTCACCCCATGAAGATCCCCAAGAATTTCGGATATTCCAGTAATCAACACCATTTTCAGTACCGTAACCGATAATTTCTACGGCATGGTCGAGTGAGGTTCCGCAGCTAGGAGAATCTAATATTCCTCCAGAATATGACTGGAAATATCGTGTGTCCGCTTCAATCGCAATTACAACCGGTTGTTTAGCAACGGCAGCCATCAACGAAATTTGGTCTTTTGGAGTGACATCATAACAACTTGAAAAATGAACTGGGGCAGCAGTGCATTTTTGACAAGAACCAGCGGTCTTAGTAGTTCCAGCTTTATAAGGATAAGAAGCTTCTGTGCATTGCCCATTATTAATCATGTACTTAAACGCAGAATCAGGTTGACCTCCATTGCAGCCCATATTGAAATATCCAACACCACTAGCACAATCCACCAAAAATTCTTCAGATAAATCCAATAATTGACCACTGGAAATAGCCCAAACAGATTCAGCATTAGCAGTTGTAGCAAATGCCCAACATGAACCACATTGACCTTGGTCTCTTACAGGGTTTACTGCTCCCTTACTGCGCCAATCAATAGAAGATGGAGCTCCTGAAGCACTTGAAGAAAATGACTTGCAACCATAAGAACCAACCTCAGCCTTTAAACCGCCGACATATTGATCCTTAAATTCTTGAGGGGTTAAATCGGTAAATTGATTAATACCCATAGTGAAGTTTTGGGTATGATCTAAGTTATGAAGGATAATGTTGCGAAGATTTGTGCGGAAAATTTGGAAACGAGTTTCCATTTCTTGCATGGTTTCATATCTTTTGCTAAATCTTTCTTGGAAGTTAGAAAATTGCTTCCATTCATCCCCTTCATTTAAAAAAGTGGTAAGTGTTCTTCCTCTGAGATTAGTATCAGCAGAGAGAACAGATAAAAAAGAGCAAGCTAGTAAGAATAGTTTAAACATCTTATACACTTATAAAAGAAAATCTTTTTATTATGTTTTTATTTATATTTAATTAAGTTTTATACTGTTGATTCCAATTTATCAAGAACGAACAATTTTTTAAATTCTTCTTCACCATGTTTAACTAAGTATTGCATATTTCGCATTGTGCAACCAAAAGACATTCCTGAATGTCCGTAATAACCAAATTCTTCCATTTTTTTTGTGATTTCATCAATTCTTGGGTCTCGTGAGAATGCAAAACTGTCAATGTCTTCGGCAACAAAATCCCAGTTGTTGGAAAATGTGATTGCCTTCCAAGCATTAGTACACATTACTCTATCGATTTCTTTCGGAATATATTCCATTTTACCATCACCAATTTTATCTTTAACTGCATAAAATTTTCTTGCTATAAATACATCTTCTCCACAAAGTTCTTTTATCTTTTTATAATCTATTTTTTCCGAAGTTTTTGGTTCAGCCATCGGAGGAATTGGAGGATACAATTCATTAAATTTCTCGGTGAGAGATTGTTGAAATGTTAAATCGTATGCATCATCCCTCTCTCGTTCTCTTTTAGAACATTCTGTTAAAATTTTATCCCAATCATCAGTTTCATCACTTACTTCCATTGTGTCTGAAGAAACATAATCTGAATAACGAAACTCGATAGCCTCATCAAATGACATATTTGATATAGGTGCTGGCGGGGTACAAATAACATTACTGGAATCCAAACAATCTGGATTAATAATACTTAAATTATCAGAGGAACTCATTTTGAACTGACTTATAAATAGTGTTATAAAAAAATAATAACATTATTTTTATTTTCAATTTTTTATTTTATTTTATTTTAAAATTTATAAATACTTACTAGTAAATTCCTGCGGAGTCATTAATGGAATATTTAATTTTCTTGCTTCATTCGCTTTTCCAGTATCTTCTTCCTTATCTTTTACTAAAACTACAAATGTTTTACTTGATACACTAGAGCCTAATTTTGCACCAATATCTTTTAATTTCTCTTGAAGAGCAGTATCTCTGAAACCAGTCATAACAATCGACTTTCCGAATAAGGGATGAGATTGATCTACCTCTTTCTTTTCAGAAATTCCTTCGGCTAATTTTTTAACAAGTCCAGCTTCTTTAATAAAATTTATAAATTCGGGAATTCTCTCGACAAATGCTTCAGCAGATTTGGTAGCCATTCCTTTAATTGCCGAAATCTTAGCTACTTTTTGTGTATTAGTCTCTTTCGACAATAAAACTTTTGGATATGACTCCATAATAAGCTCTATTTTCTTTTCACTAAATCCGCGTCCAAACATATTAGAAGCCGACATAATTGTTGTCAAAGATGCTTCATCTATTTTTTGTTTAATTCCGTCATAAAGTTTAGTAGCAGTTTTTTCCTTAAAACCTTCAACCTGTAAAAAGTCGCCAATTGTCATCTTTAAAATCTCTGGAACAGAATCATAACCAGCTTCCATAATTCGCTTGACATTTCCAGTGCTCAATCCTTCAACACCAATTCCTCTGAAGAATCCAGTAATATTTTTCTCTCGAACTGTATCATCTGATTCTAAATCTTCAAGCATAATATCAACATGAGTATCATTCCATTTGAAAGGAACAGAAGGCATTCTTGGTTCTTCAGCAGGCACAACAACTTTACGAATATATGGAATAACATCGCCACTTCGAATAAGCTCAATTGTAGCACCAACACCAATCTTATTATCATTAATGAAAGCGCCATTAAATCCGGTAGCATATGTGATTTGAACTCCGCCAAGATTGATTGGTTCAATTTGCACGCGAGGTTTTAAATAACCATCTTTGCTTGCTGCCCAAATAACATCAACTACCTTTGCTTCGGCAACTTGGTCTGATAAAACCATTTTAAATGCGAAAGCATGTTCTGGATTTCCTGCTTTTCTTTCATATACCGCATCATTTGCAACAATTACACCATCAATTTCGTAAGCATAATTATATCTCCAATCAAGAAGTGTATTAGACAATAATTCGTTACTGATAATTGTTTCAACTTTGTATAAAACTGTCTCGACATCTAATGTCAATAGCAGTTCCATTTGTTCAGATGGTTTTCTAATTGGTTTCATAACCTCATAAGCGACGAAGTGTAAATCTTTAATCGCTTCATTTATGGTCTTGTGATTTACAATTCCAGCAACCATATTACGAGGGTTAGCAAATTTGTCAGCATATTTGGCTTCAAATAAAGCCTTAGGAATTATGAACTCACCGCGAATAACAATTCCCTTTGTTTTTGGTAAACGCAAGAATGGAATAAGATGACTAACATCTTGGCCAACTTTTCCATCGCCTCTCGTATAAAGCTTTGGAGAAGTGCCTTCAGTTGTATAAAGACCACTCACACCATCTAGCTTACAGGAAAGTACATAAGGTCCCTTATATTTCGCCATCCAATTTGCCAATGCATTTGTGTCGGGTTTTATTTTATCCATCGAACCCATTGGATACGGTAATGTTACCTTATTTTTTTCGACTGGTGCACCGATTTCATGCAATACTGGATTGCTAGGATATCTGCTTTCAACAAATTCCTTGACAATATCATATTGATTATCGCTGAAGAAAGGGTCTTCATTATAATAAGCACGGTTTGCTTCTCTCAAGAGCTGACTCAATTGTTTTTCGTTTAATGATTCTAGAACTGAAATACCATTTTTCTTGAAATCATTTGCAATATTTTTATAAGTTTCATCTTCTATTTCATTTTCAAGTATCATAAATTTTTTTGCGGCTGGTTTTGCAGCTGGTTTTGCGTGTGTTTTTTTTGCTGGCAAGACATATTCTTCGCTTTCCGAATCTGATGAGTCCTCGATTATTAATTTTGGCTTAGAAACTCTGACGACAATTGCTCTGCCATCAGTTCGTTCAATTGGAGACTTATATTCTAAACCTAAAAACTCGAAAATGTCCTCTTCAGAATTGAAGGTACGATTTACTTTGTCTCCCTTCTTTTTTGCCTCCATCTTGTAGATACCATGTTCATTCATAGTATAACCCTTTTCTAAGGCTACATGACGCATAACCGTATTGAAAATCTTGCTTCCAGTGAAATATAAGATTGCGAATGGAAATTCCTCTGGAGTTGTATACAAGAAATCAACGCGGCGAGCTGCATCCGATGATGGAATCTTGGTCACAACTAGACATTTTGTAGGACCTCTTGAGAGAACATATAAAATAATTTTCTCTTTAATTAAATTGTCAACAAATGTTGTAAATACTTTTGGCGACTTTGATGTAATAATCACATCAATATCTCCTGAACTTTGAGCACCACGACGATAAGAACCAACAATTTCCATTTTACCATCAGTTCCCTTTGGAAATGCATTCTCGAAAATTGCCTTATAGTCCTCTATTTCCGAGCGCGGAATTCGCTTCAAAATATCCTCGTAGTATTGAAGACCTACTTTTTGAATATCATTAAGCAATTGTTGGTTTTCTCTTAGCTGAGCAATCGAAGTAATACCTTGGTCAACTAAATCCTTTGCTTTCTTAGGACCAATTCCATACACTTCAGCCAAAATATTTACAGGATTATTTTTCTCTCGCTCTAGAACCTTCAAGGTTCCTGTTTGAACATATTCATTCAATTTTTCCATAATAGTTTCTCCGATACCTGGCTTACCTTTTAAATCATTTGGCGATAAAATGTCACCTGGATATGCCATAATAGTTTCTTGAGCTTTTTGATAAGCTCTTGCTCTAAATGGCTCACCCTGCTTTAACATGATATCTGCAAGCTTTTCCATAAGCTCGATAAATTTCTCATTTAAACGACCACTCGATTTTAATTGACTAGACATTTTATTTGATTCTTGGGATATCTTTAAATCTGTTTTAATTGTATCCTTCATTTTTTCTGGTATTAAAATATCAATTTTTTCTTTTTCTTGTAATACTTCTTCTGGTGTGGAATTCTCAATAATTAAAAAAGGTTTTTTTCTTTGTGTTCCGATTTTTTTTTTATTATTTTTTGTAATACTTTTTCTTCTTCTCTCGGATGAAGAAGTTGAAGAAGATTCTATTATTAACTTTTTTCTCTTTGTTTGACCTTTTTTCATTTTATTTTTTGACTTTGGCATATAATATCTCGAGAGAAAAAACAAAATATTTGAATTTTTATAAATAATTTAATTATTATCCTTCATAATTTGTATTATATGATCTATAAAATCAGTTAGCATATTATCTTTATTTTCATTATTGCATGATTTAGCTAACCATAACTCGGTTTTCTCAATATAATCTTGAGGTATTATTGTGCTTATTAGACTATTATTAATATGATGGTAACTCGAATCAATAATTTCTACACCTACATCTTTTTTATTTCCACGTAATTCCATTTTAATTTTATAAAATAGTGCAGTCTTATTAATAGGTTTACCTTGACAATATAATGTTTTGTCATATATAGCTAAATCAAATTTGGCATTGAAACTACTTCCAATTTCTAAGAAGTCATTTCCCGGTAAATTGTGAGATAATTCAAAGGCAAATTGTGGATAAATAAAAGACATCCAAGTAGTAACATTTGACCAATGTAATGTAATACCAGATGATTCACCATATTTTTTACCCAAAATATCGTAAATTTTACAAATTTCTTTTTGCACAAAATATGCTAACTTCTGTTTGTCGGAATTTAATTGAGTGCATCTTAAATCAGAAGTGCCTACTGTGTATTCGTGATTTGGAAATGATATAGTAACAACTGAGTGCTTTGAATTTGTCTCAGAAAAAGCTAATAAAATTTCTAGCTGAGATGTAGTGTGCTTATATTCCCCTTCAGTTTCTGAACTGTTATTATAATGTGGTTCCAGAATTTGTTGAACAACTTTATAAGGCTTCTTGACAATAATTTCGTGAGTGATAGCTGACATTTTTGATTTTATTTTAATAATATAATTAAGTATTAATTATTTTCAATTTTAATTTAAAGGCAAAATATGACAATAAAAAAGATATTGGCCAAGTGGCCTCACTTTTCAAATTTATTTAATTAAATTACAAGTCAACAGAAGTTTCTACATTACTAAAAGCTCTTACCTTTGCAGCTTCGGCTTGATACATCTGGTCCAAATTAATAAGCGCCGCTCTCAATTGTGCAATTTCTCCGTGAAGCCACATATTCTCCTGTTCGATCGCATGAACATATCGACAGTCAATGCTTACCAAGTTCTCGTCTTCGGCCTCTAATTCGGCTTCGATTTCTGCCATCTGAGCCTCTTCTTCAGATGCTTCTACATCGCATTCTTCAAACTTTGCAGCCAAATTAATTGGCTTAGGCATGTCTTCTGCTGGTTTAGCGGCAAACTGAGCATAAGATGGCTTCTTAGGAGCACTAGGGCATACGGCTTGCTTCTCAGGCGTCTTTTCAATACTCTTCATATTGATTGCCTTTGATTCGCCTAGGTCAACTCTGGTCTTACGCTCACCTGGGACATGCTTCTTTGCGGTGTTTGGAAGAACAATCCAGTAGTAGTCGGAGTCGTCGTGGTAAAACTTTGCCGTTCCATTATTGAAGATTTCGGATACAGTTTTAATCGCAAAACGATTATTGTACCACTTCTTGAAATGGATATAGACTGCATTATACGGCTTTCCGTCGCGGTCTTGCTTAGCAACAAAATCTACCCGTTCAATTTCGCCAACTTCACTAAAGGCTTCGGCAACATAATCCTTGTCGAAATTTGGGAAGACGAAAGGAATAAACAAACTGGTATTCTTAATAGCGGACATTTTAGCTTGAAACTTGAGTGCAATAGTTAATTATGCATTTCATTTGTTGTATAAAAAGCATTTCAATTTTTTTTTATTTACACTCAAAATGCTTATAACTGAAAATTTATAAGCAGAGCTACAGATTTATAAAGTGACTAGATATAAGGTAAAAAAAGGGTTGACCCTCACTTTAATCAGTTACAAATCTATTTACACGTCAACAAGTCGTTCTACTACTCTATATTGAACAGGGTCCCATAGCCCCACTATCACATCGTTTCCGTCTCGCATGTATGCGTCAAAATCATATAAATTGTTGTATTTGTCCATTAAATACCTTTTACCTTGAATTATTTTTCTTCTAACGACAGTTGGCTCAACAACTGGTTCGGGTTCTGGACGAATTGGCTCAACAACTGGTTCGGGTTCTGGACGAATTGGCTCAACAACTGGTTCGGGTTGAGGATTTGGTTGATAGTCATCCCAGTTAAATGGTCTGACTTCATACATGCCGTTATCTTCCTCTTCCTCTTCTTGCTCATGCTCTTCAGCCATAATATTACGGCAATATGGGCAGCTAAATCCATTCATTGATAAATGTGTCATTAAGCAGCTAGCATGAAAACAATGGCCGCAACTGGTAGCGATAAAATTTGTCTTCTTGTTCTTAATAGAACACAAGCAAATAGGGCATTCCAATTTAGCGGGCATTGTTTCGTTGGTCTCAGTTAAATACTTGATACAATATAGTTAGTTATGCTTTTAACCTTGTAGTTAAAATATATTTCATTTTTTTATGTTTTGGCTCTACTTGACCGCAACTGAAAATTTATAAGCGAAGCTACTGCGTTATAAGCTAAATAAATATAGAAAGCTTAAAAAAGAGCACTGAAAAAAGGCACCAGAATTAAGGCGCATTTTCCCTAAAAGCCTACATCAAAAATGTATAAATTTTTAGTTTAGTCCTTAAATAAGCAATAAACTAAAAAATTGAAATATTATTTATGAGTAAGTTCAAATTACACTAGTATACCAAAATGCCATCCCAAGATAACAACACCCCAAAAAAACGCAGCTGGGTCCTTATGGCCATCGAAGACGAATACGAAGAAGAACAAGAAAGACTCCGAGAACAAGAAAACCAGCTTAAAAATATTATAGCATCACGTAGATTTCTCTATAGTATCGGTCAATATGAGTTAGAGGACGGAGAGATTTTAGAGTAGATTTATGCCTATATCCAGTGTAAAAATTAAATAAAAATAAAAGTGAGGCCATGGGCCAATACCTTTTTGTTACACGAGTGTAACATTATATAAATTTTCAGTTAAGACCATTTATGCATAATATTTAAAAAAATTGAAATACTTTTTGCCTACAATACTGAAAGCATTATAAACCTAGTGTTATCAAGTTTTAAGACTAACCAACTCGCTTGTGAAAGATGTCCGCTCCTATTGATTGCCCAATCTGCATGGATTGCATCGAATCCACTACCAGAAACTGCGTGACAACTGAGTGCGGACATTGCTTCCACACCAATTGTTTAATGCAAAGTGTAGCTCATAACGGCTTTGGTTGCCCATATTGCCGCACCACAATGGCTGAAGCTCCTGAAGAAGAAGAGTCTGACTACGGTGATGATGATGAAGTGGAGTCTGTTTTTGGAGAAGACGCTCTCACCTCTTTCAGAATGTTTCATCAACAAATCAACGGTGAAGAAGTCGAGGAAGAGCCTGCTGAAGAATGGGAAAGTATTGATGATTCGGAGGAGGGAGAAACTGAGGAAGATGCTGAGGATTTAATGCCTGATGCTGCTTATATGGCTCAAAAATTGACTGAGCGCGGTATCACAATGGAAGACTTAATCAAGAGTATTTTGTTCCAAGAACACAGTAACTACGGAACTTTATACACTGATTATGAACGTTGTTCTTCTGAAGTATACGGCCAATTTAGAGCAATAATCACTCAATACGACCCAACTTCTGCTGCTCAACAAGTGATTCCTCAAGAAGAAGCCAGACCAGTCGAACCTCAGCCAATCGCCCAGTCATCTCTTGATTTTGCAGCTCAACCAAAGCTCAACAAGGTAAGTTTTATTTGAAGATTTGAATGTTATTAAATTGTAATTGTAAGTTAATTAAAGTTTAAGGTGAGACCACTTGGTCAATACCTTTTTTTATTTTAAAAAAATTGAAATGCTAATAATACATATAAAATATATCATACTAAATTACTGAACAAGAGCATCAAAATGTCGTCTGAATGGACTGTTGTTACCGGAAATAAGCGCAATGTCAAGCAGCCTATCAGCACTTGCAACATGACTAGAGCAGATAAGACTACTCTTCAAATCAAAGAGGTAAGACCATCTAAAGAGGAACAAATTAACCAAGCATTTGATAAACGAGAGCAATGGGAGCAAAGACGCCAAAAGAAAATTGCTGAGTATGACGCCGAATTTCCCCTACTTCCTAGAAGCAAGGATTCTGTGCCCGAGGCAACAAAAATCGCCTACATCGACGCCAAAATTGCCGCCAGAAAGGAAGCCAATCATAAAGCATATTTGGAGCGCGAAGCTAGACGTCAAGAGAAAGCCAAACGCGCTGCAGAAAAGGCCAAACGTGAAGCTGAACTTTATGAAATCGCTGAAAAAGAACATGTGCGCGACATGATTGAAAAATGGGGAACTCATCGTTGGTATCGATGTGTAGCATACACAGAAGATGATTGCGACACAGCTCAAAAGCTTCGTGATGAGGAAGAGGAAAATGAGTGGCGTAGGGAGCAATATGAGCGAGAATTGGAACTAGAATGGGAAAAAAAGGAAGAAATTCGTAAGGCTGAGAGAGAAAAATACATTGAAGAACAGACAGCGAATATGACCGAGGAACAAAAACGCCGTTGGATTTTCGATTTCGAATATGAAGAAAAACTTGAATCCGACTATGCATATCAAGCTCAAGGAGAAGATTGGTATAGAGCTTATACAAAGATAGAAAAAGAAGACCAGGAACGACTGGATAGATGGAATGCAAAACATGGAAAAAAATAAAAAGTAGATTTGTAGTTAGAAATTTTGTAATTGTTAAATTTTTTAACTTAAAGGTCTTTAAGTAGGTTCGATATATGTATTATTTTTTATTTCAAAATAAAATTGAAATACTTTAATGTTGCATAATTAAAAGCATAACTAAATAGCAAACACGAATTCAACAATGAGTATTTATTCCAGTATTTACATCCCTCGTATGTCTGTTGACCATACCGAGGAATCAATTGCCTATTATATGTCTGCAAATCGTATCGGAACAGTTAGCTACGTAGACTTTACGCCAATCAATAAGAAACCTGGTTTTGGTGAAAATGTTGACGAAGTTGTTAAGTCTGCATTTGTTCACTTCTCCGACCCTTGGTTTTGCAGTGATAAACAGTATCATTTCCAATGCAGAACTTTTATGGGAAATACTGATTTTTGGGACATCATCAATGCTGCACAACCATATAAAATTCAAATCAGCCCACAGGAATATTGGCTTTGTTTAAAAAATAAAAATCCTGTCCAGCGTTCTATGATGAACATCCATCAAGTCGTCGAAAATGGCCGCCATCTAGAAGGCTTGATCGAAGTGCAGGCAAAAACTATTCAGGAACAAGCAATTAAACTTGAGGAGCTGGAGAGAAGATTTAAAAAATTAGAGAAAATATGATTTATGACAAACTTAATAGTTTACGTTTAAAAGTAAACAATTACCAACATATATTGCTTCATTTATCCGATTCAGATTTGAGGGAAGAACTAAAGAGACAAATATGTAATTTGCTCACTAAACAATGTGAACTACAAAAATTTTATAATGAAAAATATTAATTTACTGTTATGATACTAGACCAAATTAGTATAAAACTGTAAATTTAAATAAAAAATCTTTTTTTTATATAAATATGTATAACTTCATTAATAATATGAATTATAAACAAGGTAATTTAAAGAACCATTTTATGAAACCAAACAATTTAGTTCGAGGCGTACCTCCACCTCCAATACAATCTGCAAAAACTGTCTCTCTATTTAGTCAACCATATTTAGATACATATAATCAATGTTATAAAAACATTGTAGTTGTCAATTTAAAGCCTCAAGGTCCTTTAGGAGAACTAACAAGATTCGTTAAATTTCCGCCTTTAAGTGAGTTCAAACAACCTGGACCATGTAGTCCAATAAAAGATTGCGGGTTTGCAATAATGTCCCTAGATGGATGTATTACAGGCTGCAGTGCCAGTAAAACTGGAGGCAGCGACTTAATGGTCGTGGATGAGGTTCCTAATTTGATATCATATCTGGTCAGCAATGGATATACCGTCGACACTAGTATAACAAAAATGCTCAACACAAGCGACATTCGATTTGACACCAATACTGGTAACAAATTAATCGGTTTCATTACTTATAATGGCTAGATAAGTTTATTTTTGTCGATGGTTATAGCCTTTGATATTTTCTTAATTATGTTTGCTATCTCGTAAAATAGGCATTTGAAATGTAAAATGTATAAAAACAAATTATAAATTTATTACTTCTCTTTAATTATTGTTGCTTTTGATATATTATGGATTATTTTTTCCTTCTTTTCATCATCTGTTTCCATAACTTCAATTACTAGCTTATCATGAATATCAGATTGTTTTGAAGAAGAATTATGATACTCCGGATATTTCTCTCGAAACTTAGGCAATAATCTTATGTTTTTATCAGCTATTTTGTTGATAGCTTTCTTTAGATTGGTTTTCTTTTCATCTTCTTTATTCCATTCTCCTTGGTCTTTTACATACATAGTTTCTCGTTTCTTATCTGTGCAATGTATTGGTCTTTCAGTCTCGTCTAAATTATTTAAGTTTTTCACTATTATTTTAGAAATACCTTCTACATAACCAAGCTCACCTACTTCCATCAAATCGCTCAATTGTAATTTTATGGAATCCACAAAATCTGTGATATTCATAGCATTTTTACATGTCTCATTTAAAAATAAATTTAAGTTGAAAGCTTTGTTATGAGAATTGGTGTGAGTATTTGTATTGTGTGAATTATTCATAGTGCCATTTTTTACAATTTCTAAAATCATCTCTTTAATGTCAGAATGCTCTTTAATTAATTCTGAATTTTGTTTAATTAACATACACATAAGTTCTTTATCTGTTGGTTCGTCTTTTTTTGTAATGGTGTTTGTTGGTTGTGAATTACATTTTTGTTTATGTTTCCATAACCCTGCATTAGTCTTAAATTCTTTTTCACAATTTTTACATATTAGGATTTTTTTCATTTCCTTAATATTTCCACCCATTTCCATATGTTTTTTAGTAAGCAGGTGTTTTTTATAATCTTTTGAATAAGATGTAGAATAGTCACATAATTCACAAGAGAAATTCGGTGGGATTTTTGAGGACTTTTTGATTTCCATTCTCCTATATATTAGGAAATAAAAAAATCCTAAATCATTTTTCTGCAAAAAATATAAAAAAAATATCATCATAAAATTTTAAAAAATGGTTTAAATTGACACCATAATTTTTCATTATCAAGACAAAAAAATTTCTCAGTAAGAGTGTTTTGGGCTATCCCATTTTGGACATTTTTTTTGTCCATTTTTGAAAAGTTAAAATACTTTTGTGTTTTTGAGTCGTTTTCGCGATACTACATGTGTAGGGAAGAAAAATGAACATTTATTTCGAAAAACCTGGATTTTCCCTTCATGATGTAGTGCAACCTCTTTAAGTAGGTAATTTTAATATATATATTAAAATAAAATTGAATACTTTTGTTTATTTTATTTTTTTTCAATATATTTATACACAATCTCTTAAAATGTTTAGCGTTGACTCTATTAAATATTTTAAAACACCAGTTATAGGTCGTTCTAATAATGATATAAATAATAAAGTTAGAGAGAATATCATTGAAAACATGAATAACATAGATGAAACTATTTATGATGATCCTGAATATGGGAATGATTGGATTAATTTTGTAATGAGTTTTCGTAAAGCGCTCAAAATTATTTGTCCTACATATCATTCATATAAAGTTGAACATAAAGCTGGTAGAAGATATAATTATGATTATTTATTTACATTTTTCGACAAAAATAATGACATAATTTCTCAAGAGAAGATTGAATTCAAATATAACGCATCAACTATTTCTGACACACCTCAATTTGTTTCACCTATGAATCCAAGCAAATATTTATCCAAATCATTTGAAGAATATCATTATGACAATTTCCTTAAACAGTTTCTACAGGAAAATAATCTTCCTGTTCCCGAGAGAAATTTGTATATTAATACAGTCGGTAATAATTTACCCGAATGCGTTAAAGAAGCTCAAGAACTTTATTATAAGGGAGCTAAAGGTAGCAGTAGATATACTGGTGAAAAAAATGCTGTCGATTTTCATAATAAATGTAAAAATATGTCTAAAGAATGCATTATAAATTTCATAACCGAAACAGATCTAAATATTGAAAATTTATCACAATATTTAGTGACAAGTCAAAATAATAAAATTTATCTTATGTACAAAAATGGCTCATTTAAAGTTCAAACAACAAATAACGATGATTATATCATCGAGTCATATACAAAAAAACCTAAAAAATTCATTTATCAAGCTGTTACAAAAACTGGTAAAAAAATGAAAATTTTATTAAGATGGAAGAATGGAAATGGCATTGCTTATCCAGCTTTTCAAATATCATAAATAGGAAATATAGTTTCTAATTCAGTCTTTGATAGACTATTATTACCCAGAAATATTTCAATAAATTTTTTTGTTTTTGGGTTTTCAAAACTTTTTATAATTTTTCCATATATTTCCAGTAAATCAGCGCTTTTTATTTTTTTTGGTGAATAAATTTCATTTAAATGATTTTCAATCAAGAATGGACATGTTTTAATTATGGCATAATTTAATTTGTAATCACTATTACCATTTCCTCTGTTTACAACTAAAACTGGATCAATTCGACCATCCCTATTTATATATTGTTTTTTTTCATCGTTTTTAAATTCTTTCACTTCAAGTTTATTGTCTTTTGAAATATTTGAATTATAAATTAATATTGTATCATCCTCGTCATCAGTCAACTCATCTTTTACTTGATTCCAAACAATTTGTCCAGTTCTCACTGCCAACCCCATTTTTTCAATTGTTGTTGAATTTTCGAAAATACTCTTAAGCTTTATAGAGTCATTAGTAAATATATAATTACTATTAAATAACATTGAATAATTACATTCAGATGGTTCAATTGGAGAAATATTTTTTTGCAGTATTAAACCGAATGTTGATTGTTCAGTATCAATAAAATCATTCAATGAACTGTAATCATCAATTTTAATGATTGTACATGTTTCCTTAATATAATTTCTAATTTTTGAATAATATAATGAATTTAAGAAACTGTTTGGAATAATTAATGCTAAAATACCACCTGGTTTCAATAAGCTCAATGAATGAAGAATAAATACACCAAATATATTTGGTCTACCATGTATATAATCCTCATATTTTTTCGGTATGTCACTTTTTTTACAAACGAAATAAGGTGGATTCCCAATAATTAAATCATATAAATTAAATGTATTATATTTTAAGAAATCACTATTTTGGATATTAACATTATTTTTAAATGTTAAATCCTTTATGGATTCATAAATTTTGTTGTTTAATTCTATACCATTAATTTCAACATTAGTCAATGTATTATCCAAATAATTTATAATTTCACATGTTCCACACGATGGTTCTAATACTCGTTTGATTGAACTAGTATTATTATTTAGATGGTTTGAAACTGTTGTGAATAAAGCAGAAATAATAGAATTAGGAGTAATAAATATACCATATTCCTTTTTTTCATTCTTAGTTAAGGACTTGGTTACTTTTAAAGTTAATTCACTGAATTGTGTTGTCATATTTATATTAATATAAATTATATTTTTAATATAAATTCAAATCAATTTTAAAAAATACAATATATATTTAAATTTATTTGGCATAAAAAATTAAAATTGAATCGAATTCATTTAAATATATATTAAACTATAAATAAAATGTCAAAAGAAGTTAACTTTGATTCTTTAAATATGAAAATTTCCGAGTTATTAAAAACATATCCAATTGAACAACAAAAGAATATATTTGAATACTTAAATAAAATGGATGAACATAGTAGAAAAGCATATGATATAGCATATGAACATCTTGGTACTTCTTTCAATATTTCACGTAGTAATGGATTTAAACATTGGTTAAATGAAAAAAAATCTAAATAGCAAATCTTACTCTCTTGGATTTAGCTTTGCGTTTAAAAAGTCTGCGTCTAGTTTTTCGTCCACCGATTGTTTGTGTAGAAATTGGATTTTCAAAATCATTAATTGCCTTGGTAGTTCGATTAGAAATTTGTTCAGCCATTTTCTTTTTCTCTTCTAGCTCTTTCAAACCTTGCTCTATATTTGCTTTAGTCTCAATAAAAACATCTGATGCTGCTTCGACTGCTTCTGAACCAGCTTCTACTACTGCACTAGCAGCCTTAGTTCCGTCATTTAACATTTTACCCACCTCAATAACAGCACCTACACCTGGAACAGCAGCCATCGCATCAGTGCCTACCTTTATTGCTCCTGATAATGCTGCACCAGTTGCTTTTGGAAGAGCTTTTGCCGCTACATCAACAGCTTCTTCAAATGGTTTTTCAGCAGCCTTAACAACAACCTCTCCGATTTCACCTGCATTTTCAATAGCATTTTCTAGTTCAGCTTTAACAAGAGGGTCATTTAAAGCATTATTAAAAGTTTGTGCACTTTCTTTCACAATTTCTGCAGTATCTTTAGCAGCTTGTTCTGTAGTTTGTTTTATAGAATCACTTCCTAAAATTTCATTAACATTATCGATAATCGCTGCGCCAGTTTTGTCAGCAATATTCTCAACATTAGACAAAATGCCAGAAGCAGTATTTTCAGGGTGTTCATCGATATTTTGTTGATTTTCTATTCTCTCTAACCCAGCAATTTTTAAAGTAGCATCTGCAACAGTTTTTGCTGCCGAACTTGCAATACTGCTTATTTTATCTCCTAAGATATCAAAAACTCCTTGTCTATTATCAGTTGCACCACCCATTTTAAGAGTTCTATTCCTTTTATTTTTTTTAAAACGTCTTGTGAATTTTGACATACTTATATTATAATAAGAAGTTTAAATTATTATAATATCATATTTAAATTATTTTTGTTGCATTTTCTTAAAATCAGCGAATGATAAACCAAGTTTTTTATTAAACACTTTTCTCTCAATCTTCCGTAAAAAATTGAAGTTAGCGAATTTACCTTCATATGTATAACGATTTGCTCTTTCTTTCAATAGAATTTTTTCATTTTCCTTATTTTCAATCACATTTTTATTTGGAATACTATTTTTTGGAGGAGCTGCCATACTAATTTTACTTCCAGCATCTTTATTATAACTTTTAAATTTTGCAAACACATTTTTCTTTACTTCAACAGGCTTATTATTTTTTAAAGCTTCTTCAGCGTTCTTTTTCTCTTCTTCTTCTTTGATTTTTTTAACCTCTTTTTCCTTTTCCCATTTTTCTTCAAATAGTCTTAGCTCTTCTTCCATATCCACAAAAATAGGTCTGCAATTAAATAACTTAACATATTTTCTGGCAATAACTTCCAAATAACGATAAGGAATATTACAATCTGAATAATATTTAAACGATTCTCTATCTTTTTGATAAATCATAATAACATTTCCAATTGGTGTTTTTTCCATAACATAACAATTTGTAAGCTTATCTAATCTTTTACCAATAATATATTGTCTAGCTTGTTCTTCTGACTGCTTTTTAATTTCACTTACACCTTCATCAGTACTAATTTCAGATTTAAGTTGGACGATTTCATCTTGGAGTTCTTTGATTTGTGAATTTCTTACTTCATTTCTTTCTTCTAATGTTTCGTCACCATCTTTATTAATATTAACAACATCCGTATCTTGAGATTTTTCTTTTTCTAATTCGGAAATTTGAGCTTTTAATTCTCCGATTCTCTCGACTTTTGAATCTATATAACCTTTGCAAAATTCTTCAATAAGAGTAGGCATTTCATTATTTTCTTCTTCAGTAAAAACCCAATCTTTGTCAAGATTTCTTATGTCTTCTAAATATTTATCTTCATATTTTGGAGGTTCCTTTGGTATTTCATCTATAATTTCAATATTATTAGGTTGTAATTTCTCTTCAGATTCATCATCCCAATAGCCAGGATATATTAGTCTATTATATAATGTAAAATATTCATCGTAAAAATGATAACATCTAATCAAAAAATTAAACAAAAGTGGTGGAGGGCAATAAGTATATAAATACCAAATTACCCAAATAAAAAAAATAGATTTATCAATCATATATTTATTATATTCTAATTCTTTTAAGTGTTTTCTGAATAAAGATATTTATTTCTATCTTGAATAAGGTCATTAATTTCAAGTGATAAAATAGGTAATTGAATTAGTTCGTAATTTTTCTCTTCAGCGTCCGGATGTAATCTCACTAAATAGAGTTCTTTAACAATTTTATCGTATTTGCTTTCTAAAATATATTTATACATGTTTAATTGCAACGCATAATGCCAGAAATTAGAATCTGGTAAATGGCAAATGCAAGGTGTTAACGCAAATTTATTAAATATATTAATTCTAGTAATTCCCTTAGAGCGTTTCCAATCATAGATAGATAGTGTTCCATCAGGATTTTCATACACCATATCAATTGAACCGGAAATTTTGATGTCTTCATTAAACACAGTCCATTCAGTTCTGTATGGTTTTAGATGTTGATGGTCTTTTACAAAATTGATGAAATACTGCCATTCAATAAGTGTATTTAGTAAATCCTTTCCTTTGTCAGACATATAAATTTCTAAAAGCTCTTTATTGGTATAAATAAACTGAAATCGTTTATCGTTATGAAAACATTCAATTTCATAATGTAAATCGGTTCCTGCACCAGATACGGAATCTTTATTTGAATTCCACTGTGCTTTGATTTGTTCCGGAGTCATACCCCAATATTTATGTCCCTCTTTCCATTTCTCTCCAGACATCATTTTTTGAATCACTTTATCAGAATCAAATTTCTCGAAATGTTCATGAATCCATGTGGTTACAGAGGTATATTTAACATTTGGTTCCAAATCAACAATATATTTATGTCCCTCCTCAAAAAACTTAATATGTTTATCGCGAGGATGAATATGTTTAATAGATAATACTTTGTTCAATACAGGCTTCATATTATATGCTAAAGTTAATTGAAATAATAATAAAATAAATATAATCAATTTTATTATTTAATAAAATTGCTTAAAGGTCTTTAAGTAGTTTTAACAAATAATATATTTCTTATGGATGACATTTTTATATCCAATCTCGATAAGTTCTGCACCATTATCGAAGTTCAAAATATTATAACCACTTAATACTTTCGGCGGAACATAGTATTTATTTATCTCCCCAATTGGCATTTTGCAATTTTGATTTAAAGATGCCATCGGGTTATTGAAGTTACTCAATAATATCATTACTGTTCTGCATAACATCTCCTTTAAATTTGTTATTGGTGTATCATTATATACGTAATCCTCATATGGTGTAATAAACGTAATATTCAAATACTTATCGTCATGTTCTACTTCGATTAATTCGTTGCTTAATGTCCCTCCATCCGCGTAGAGCTGATTGTTGAAGTTAATTGGCGGAAACATACCTGGAATAGCCGAGGATGACATTAAAAGTAGAACTTTATTTTCGTCTGTCTGTTCTTCAAAATTATATATGTCCAATTTTCCTGAATACATATTTGTTGCACCTATTAAAGTATGAATCAATGGTTCATTTGGCATTGCGCCAATTATTTTTGTTAAAGTTTTATAAAGAGGGTCTGTATTCAGAAGTGACAAACCTGTACTTGGAAAACCTTCATAAATCATACGATTTCTCATATTCGAATATAATGTTTCAGCTGTCTTAATTCCTACTTTTATGTTTGAATAATACGAGAGAAATCCGGCATTTAACGCACCTGCTGAAATACCTGTATACAAGTCATATTTTTTTGGTTGTATTTCATTTATACGCTTCAAAATACCAATTTCAACCGCACCAAATGAACCGCCGCCACTAAATGAAAGCTGATTTAAAGAATTAACAAACGATAAAAATGACAATAAAATAAATATATAATTCATTTTATATATTTATACAATACTATTTAAATCTTCTCTTTTAATAATTTTATTTCTTTTTTAAGTTCTTGAATTTCTTTAATTAAAATAGGTATCAAACCTGTATAATTCACAGTTTGAAATTCTTCAGCATCTTTCTCTCCAGTTACTAAACAAGGAAAGTGTTCTTGAAGCTCATGAGCTAGCAAACCTATGTCTTGTTTCTCAGTCTTCTTATTGAAATATGTTATGGATCTTAAATTATCGACAACATGAGAGTCATTAAGTATTTGAATATTATCTTTAATACGGTAATCAGATGGGGTAGTAAATGAAGCTGCTGATACATTGGATGTAAAATTTCCATTTCCACTTACATCTAATGTATAACTTGGATTACTAGTTCCTATACCAACGTTACCATTATTATAATATATATTTGAACCAGCAGTTGTCCATTGAGAATTAGAAGAACCATTAGAAAGAGCAGTAATCTTACCATTAGCATCAATCGTCATATTTGTTAATGTATATGACCCTGCTAATGCCCCAGCACCAGTAAAGGCGGAGTTTTGAACTCTCGTATCAGGAAAAGTAATAGAGGGATTAACTACTACACTCGTCCCATTACATTCAACAGAAGTAGTTGGAGTAGAAGTAGCACCACCAGCACCCATTACAACCGAGGTTGGATTTACTTTTACCGCCGAGTTTGTATCACTCCAAGAAGTCAATTCTAATGTTTCTGTATTTTTCGTTCCAGTCGCTACTATAACTTGATTACCAGCGGTAGAAGCAGGATTATAACTACCAGCACCACTATTAGGTAAGAATAATATAATGTTAGAAGAAACATTATCAATGATATTCAAAGAAGAAGTAGCACCTGAACCATTAGCAGTAGCAATAGTGATTGTGTCTTTAAAAGTAGTAGTTGAATTGAAATTAGCAGTAGTATTAAACTCTGCTATACCATTTATATTAACTTGTCCATTATTTTTACTTATGTTAATAGTAGTAGTATTTTCAGTCCCTATATTTAATGTAGGATTACTAGAAGAAGCGTCTACTAATGTTAAAAAATTTAGACTTGAATCAACAAATAATATTTCTTCATTATTAGGTGCATTTACTATGCTTAAACCCTGACCAAGGCGATAATTAAATGAATAAAATTGTTGAAATAATAAAGAATCTGTCCCTACAATAGCAGGTTCTTGAGTCTGAACCCAAATGCTTCTCTCATGAGTTGTTCCTTGTTGAATAGTAACAGAAGCTCCTTTTGCATTTGTTCCGTTCGCCATTTTTGAACTTCTTATAAAATAATAAACTGATAAATTATATGACAAATCATAAATGCCATTATTAATACCCGAACTTTGGTCGTTTAATAAAACACTGTCTCCTACCTGAACAGAATATCCATCTATGTAAAATGGTAAAGATATATTTGATGGATCAATTGGCACTGGGAATATAGTAGTACCAGCACTAGAATCATATGTAGATAATGCTTTGACAGGACCGAATGGAATAATCCCACTGCCAACTGAATCTATATAAGCCTTAGGCATAACAGCGTTTGCTTTAGAAGCATAATTAGGTGGATAAGAAGATAAAAACATGTAGTTTGCTGTAATATTACCTGATACATCTAATGAACCACCTATATTTGTATTACCTGATATATCTACATTACCTGATACATCTACATTACCTGATACATCTAATGAACCACCTATATTTGTATTACCTGATATATCTACATTACCGGATATATCTAATGAACCACCTATATTTGTATTACCTGATATATCAGCATCACCTTTAACATGTAAATTACCACTTATATCTACATTACCGGATATATCTAATGAACCACCTATATTTGTATTACCTGATATATCAGCATCACCTTTAACATGTAAATTACCACTTATATCTACATCTCCGTAAATTGTAATATTACCGCTAATATCACTTAAAAAGTTAATATAAGAATTAGGTTGTCCAACATTTTGAGTGACAAGTAAATTATTAGATGTATTATAATTACTCGCAACTATATTGTGTTTAGGTGCATAATTTAATCCTCCAAATTGTCTAAATGACATTTATATATATAAATGTTTAAATAATTGAAACTAAAAGTATTAAATACTATTAATTAAATCAACAATTGGCATAGATAATGTTTTTCTCATTGAACGACTTTTGGATTTAGTTTTAGACTTAGATTTGCTAACTGATTTAGGTTTTTTATAAACTTTATGAGTTACATGGGTTTTACGACGTCTGTGTTTTTTTCTTGGTGTTAGAGTATAATTGTCGACAGTTTTTTTGTCAATTGTTAACGGAACAATTAATTCTTCATCAGATGCAGGACTGGAAATACCTTTAATTAATTCTTCAATAGTTTTAGGTTTTCTAGGTTGAATTTCAGGAGTAGGGAGTTCTAAAAAAAGTGGTTCCGGTCTATAAAAAGACTCTTGAAAATCCATTCTAAGTCTTTTATCAATGGGTGTATTGACACTGGGAATAGTTAATATATTTGCTAAATCTGCATTATCAAGAGTAATATTGAATTGTTCGTGTTTACCATCAGTATTAGAATTAACAGATATGTTAGCTATATTTCCATCATAGTCAGCATCCCAGTTAATTTGATTAAAATGATTATGATTATTATCATGAATGATAGTTTGTGTAATACCTTGGTTTTTAATATAAGTATTAAGCATCTTTATATTAAATTTATATTATTTTTTATGTTAAAGAAGACACAAAAAAATATTGTGTATAATAATATGGAACTAAATTTAACGGAATTAGATAATATGAATACAATGAATCCATATGATACATTTGATTATAATACTTATGAACAACAAAACGAAGTAAATTATTGGGAAAAACCAAAAATCCAAGAATCTCAAACAAAAAAGAAAAAGGTATCATTTAATGATATATTATCAAATATGAACTTAGTAGTTAATAAGCAAGGTGTATTGCAATTTATGGCTCCAATCCAACAGCAGCAATATAATCCTTTACCACCACAAAATTATAATTACAATCCGAATGATTTCTCTCAACAAGGTTATTCTCAACCAAACTATGCTCAGCCAAGTTATGCTCAACTAAATATTAGACAACAATCTACTCCACAACAAAATAAAAATACAGAGCCATTAGACCCAGCAGTAAAGCACAGTTATATCTATAATAAATATTTTAAGGATTATGCAGACCCAAATTACCAGAAACCGGGTCCAAGAGTTCCAAAAACAATGGAAGAATATCATCAAATGTTATTAGATGATAGAAAAAAAGCAATTGAACATAAAATAAGAATAGAACAAATAAAATCAAAAAAATTAATGTTTACAGCTCCTCCAGGTGTTACGGCAGTAAATCCAATAAACATAATACCAACTAAGAATACTTTACGTTCAATGAATTTCAGGTGATAAATTTATATTATTAAATTCAGACTGATAATGTTCGTCTTGAAATGTAATATGGGTAATTTTCTCTCGACATAATGGACAAGAAGATTCATTAGTATTTCTAGAAATATGTTGAATTACACAACTTCCGCAAAATTTATGACCACAATTGATTTGTGAAATATCAGTAGTTTCTTTTAATTCAAAACAAATGCAACAATTTCTTTCTTCTTCAGTTACAGAAATTTTTTGAACTGTTGTTTGAATTGGTTCGTGTTGAACAGGTTCAAATGGTATGAAGTCGTCAATTTCGATGTTGAACTGAATTGTACCGTTTCTAAGTTGTTCAGTAAGCTCTGCGAATTGTTGCTCGAAATATCTGTTCTGAACATATTGTTCATAAATAGGATGATTAATTTGTATGTTATTTATTGAATTATATTCATGTAGATAATTAATAAGATTATAATCAGGAGTTCTATCAATAATCCAGCTGACATTATTGACATCATTATGGACATCATAATCGAAGTTATTAGAATAAATTAAATTATTTTGAGACATGTTTATTGTTAATATGGAATATATTTAAATCTAAATTAGAATTTCAATTTTTTTAAATTATTTAAATAAATATATTATGAAAAACTACTTAAAGACATCTATTCTTATATATATGTAAGTTAGGATACAGCAATCTCTTTTTTAGGGTAAAAAAACAAAACCTAACTGTAAAACCGGGCTTAGCTCATTTGGTAGAGCATTTGACTGTAGTGGTTTAACACCTTTGGTATCAAAGGGTAGCTGGTTCGATTCCAGCAGTCCGGACTTTTTTAATATGTATTAATTAAATACTTATTAAAAATATTTATATCAACCTTAATATATCAATGAATTTATTACTTATTCGAAAAGATACACCTCAAATAAATTATATAATTGATAATTTAGCTATTAATACACAATATATTATTATAAATCCTTATGACAATTATGATAAATTAATTGGTAAAATTAACAATAAATGTCAAAATAATATTATCCAAAATATTGGATTTATAACCTTAAATGATTATACTGATAACTTTTATTTTTGTAAATTTGAAAAATGTATATTAAATAGTTGCGAAGATTATGATCCTCGATTAATTACATGGAATCCTGTATTATCATTACTTATGTATTTAAAAACACAATATAACTGTCTAACATTTGACATGCTTACATGTAATATATACAATAATAATAATTGGAGTTATATTATTCAAGAAATTTATAATAAAACTAATGTCCAAATTAGGTCTTCTACTAACATAACAGGTATCAATGGCGATTGGATTTTAGAAAGTCATAATATTAATCTAATTGGACTTTATTTTAAAGATGATATAATTAATTACTCTTATAATTTAGATTCTAACTACAGTCTTAATTTTATTGCATCTAAAAATAAAATAAAAGTATCAGGCAATGATTCAAATGGATTAATTGGATTTCAAAATAATATTTTCAAAACATGCGACCTATCTAATATAATTATTAAAGATTTTGCGATGGGACAAGAATATACTGTTATTTTAAGTAATAATAATAAAATTTATGGTTGCGGTTTAAATGATGTAGGACAATTAGGGGATGGTACATGGATTAATAAATATTCATTAGTCGAAATAGATAATACAACTATCAATAATAGTGTAATTAATAAAATATATTCTTCTCAATTCAGCACATATATACTTACAGAAGATAACAACATATTTGCATGTGGTGCTAACTATAATGGACAACTTGGCATTGATTCTATTTATCACCAAAATATATTTACTCTAGTTGATACATCTATGTTAAATGGAGCTGCAATAATAAAACTTTCCACTGGTGTATCTTTTTTTACAATATTAACTAATAATAATAAACTTTATTCATGTGGAGACAATTTTTTTGGACAATTAGGAATTCAATCAAATAATAATTACATTACCAAACTTAGTGAAATGAATTTAATCAATTTCACATCAAACATATATCCTATTGATATTGAATGTGGTGGAAATTTTATTATTGTTCTCTCGAATGATAATAATGTATACTGTTGTGGTAATAATAATTTTGGTCAACTAGGAACTGGTAATACTATTAATCAAAATATATTAACTAAAATTAATATAAATTTAAATAATTCTATACCAAAAGAATTATCGTGTGGTTATTTTCATAGTTGTATTTTAACAACCGATAATAATGTTTACTTTTCTGGATATAATGCTTTTGGACAATTTGGAAATAATACTACAACTAATTCAAATATATTTATAAAAACAATATTAAATGAATATACACCAAACAAAATATCATGTGGAGATTTTCATACAATTATACAAACAACAAACAATTCATTATATTCATCTGGTATTAATACATATGGACAACTTGGTATTGGAAATAATAATAATCAAAAAATATTTACAATTATTGATAGTGCTTTATTAGATATATCATCTAATTCGGTTATTAAATGTGGTTATGATTTCACATTTATATTATCTGATACTTTATACAGCTGTGGAAATAATGGTTATTCTAATTTAATTAATAATGATTTTACTTTTTTTTCAGATACTAAGTTATTCAATACATCAACACCAGTAATTAAAAATATTAAAAACGGAAAGAATTTTATAGTGTTAATAACTGATGATAATAAAATATATACTGCTGGAATAAATTTATACGGGCAATTAGGAATTGGAAATACAATTAATTCAAACATACTTAATAATTTAAATGAACTATCTATAGCAATATTTCCATCTACATATCCAATAGATATTGCATGTGGCGATGAACATTTTATAGTTTTAATGAATAATAACAAAGTTTATGGTTGTGGTAGAAATAATTATGGTCAATTAGGACAACAAGACCTAACATCTATTTATAAAACATTAACTTTAATTAATACATCATTTAAAATAATTAATATTGCGTGTGGTTCATATCATTCTGTTTTTCTTACTGACAATTATCAAATTTTATCATGTGGCAGAAATAGTGAAGGTCAGCTTGGTAATCAAAATTATACTAATACAAATATACTTACTCAAAATATATTAACAATGCTTAATACTTCAAAACCTCAGCAAATATCTTGTGGTTCATATCATACAGTTATATTGACGGATGATTTTAGAATATTTGCTTGTGGTAGAAATATTGAAGGACAACTTGGTGATAATACTAATAATAATTCCAATATATTTAAACCTATAAAAAATAACATGACACCAAATAAACCAATATTTATATCTTGTGGTTCATACCATACTACAGTTTTAACCAGACAAGGAAAAATTTACTCGTGTGGATTAAATACAAATGGTCAATTATGTAATAAAACATTTAATAATTCAAATGAACTTATAGAAATTGATTATAATAATTTTAATAATGATAAAAAATTAACTTCTATATTCTCTAATGAATCTAATACTTTTGTAATTGATGAAACAAATCAATTATATTCTTGTGGTTTAAATAATGATGGTCAGCTTGGTTTAGGAATAACTTTTAATTATGTTTCTAATAATTTACCTATCAATACTTCTATTATTCCATCTACTATTTATGCTGGACAATATAATTCATATGTTTTATCTAATACTAAACTGTATGGTTCAGGTAGAAATTATTTTAACCAATTAAACAATCCGGACTATACTTTTTTAGATTCTGAAAATTTAATTGAATTTAATCTTAATGAACTTACTAATATTTCTTATATTGCTGCTGGAAATGAAAATATATTTATTATAGATAATAATGAATTGTTTGTTTGTGGGAAAAATACAAATGGACAATTTGGCAATAATTCTAATTCGGATGCTTTTGAATTAGAAAAAGTTTATTTACCACAACCCACAATTAATAAACCAATTAAAGTATTTACCTTTTATGAGCATACTTTCGTTTTAGCAGTTAACAATAAGTTATACGCAACAGGTAATAACAGTTATGGACAATTGGGATTAGGAAATAACAGTAATAAGTTTGTATTTACTGAAATAAATAATTCTTTTTTATCTTCTAGCACTATATCAAATATTTCTTGTGGAAAAAACCATTCGATTATATTAACAAATGACGGTAAAATATTTTCAACAGGTTCTAATATATATGGACAACTTGGAAATGGAAACAATAATAATACTAATACTTTTATACAGATAGACACTAGTTTATTGAACGGAATACCAACTAAAATTGCGTGTGGTGCATATCACACGCTTATTTTAACGTCTAACAATAAAATTTATGGTTGTGGATTAAATAACTATGGACAATTAGGAAATAACACAGAATTAAATTCAAATATATTTGTTGAGATGAGTGTTGGAGAGAATACGCCTAGTGAAATTTACGGTGGGTATAATTTTTCACTATTCTTAACTACTAATAATAAAATATATGGATGTGGTAGAAATTCTGAAGGCCAAATTGATTTAACAATTGAAAAAACGAATATTTTACCTAAAAAAATAAAAACATATTTAAATGATGGAGAATACATAACTAAATTAGCATGTGGTTCTTACCATTTTGTTATTTTAACGAGTTTGAACAATTTATATTCATTTGGAAATAACGATTTTGGGCAATGTGCTATTACAAAAAACAAGTCCTTTAATCAATTATATAAATGTAAAATAGATAGAAATTACAATAATACAAATACTGATTTTCTTAATGATAATATATCTACTTTAAAAAATATTATTTATGTAATTTTTGATATTGTAAAACTTATAAATAATTTTAATTTATCATTACAAAAAATTTTTGAATTGGTTAAGATAAAAGATTTAATATTATTAGGATATTCTCTCCAAGAATTAAAACAAGATGGAGTTACAATTGATATTTTTATAAATAACGGGTTTACATTAACTCAACTTTATGATGCTGAGTTTACAATTCAAGAAATATTAAATACAAATAAATATAGTTTTTTTGACCTTTTAGAAAATTTTACCGAAACTGAGTTAGGTGATTATAAATTAATACCGTATTCTAACGACCAAAATAGCAATGAACCTAATGACTATTATATTGTCATTCCACAAATGGATTCAGATATAAAAAATGATGTAATATTAATTAATAGAACAATACCAACATATAATATTATAGTTAACGGTATACCATTTCTCTCCATAAAATTATACAACGAATCGTTAAATATTAACATTGACGAATTTTCGGTTATAAAATCTAAACCTATTAATATTAAAATTGGTGATTTTAAAAACATATTTTATTTCAATTTTAGAATATATTCAGTTGGTATTACCATTTTAAATTTAATAATTAATAAATACATTAAAAAAGATATTTTTAATAAATTTATCAACGAATATGAAAATAAATATAATAAATCATTTAATTCAATTTCATTTGATAAACAGATTTCATTTTATAAAGAAATAAATAATTTAAATAATATCCATAATAAAAAACAGCTTATTAATAGTCACGAATTTGATAATGTTTTAAAATTAACAAATCCCATCAATAAAAAATATTACTTTACTTCTGAAATTATATATTATTCAACTGTATTAGAAATAGGATTTAAATTGCTTACTGATTTTATTATATATATTTAAATATATAAAATGTCAAATATATCATTACACTTATTAAATTCAATTGATTATACTAATAATATTAAATTAATTGATACAAATAATTCAAGTGACAATATGACAAATGAACCATTTTATATTAAAGAACTTAAAACACAAATAATTAATAAATTATTAATACCTATATCTAATGATGATTTAGATAAAGTAGTTGAAAATGATTTTTTAATATCATTTTATAAAGACAAAATTCAACAGTTTTTAATCTTATTTCAAAACAAATTTCAATTACAAACATTTAAATATATATTAGATGTAGTTAATTATGCTATTATTTATCATCGTATTATTTTAGCTAGTAGACGTAATGATTTGAAAGATAAAGAATTCGGAAAAATTCAAAAACATTTAGGTATAGTTCAATTTAAAGTAGAATATGTACTATATGATGAAATTTTAGGAAAACCTAATCGTAAAAATGGAGAGAAATATAAACTAGAAATATTAAATGACATTCGTTTACAATTAAATGTAATAGATATTACTTTTCAAAAAATACAAACATTTATTACTCAAAAATACAATTGTTAATTTATTTATTTTTAAAAAAAAAATATATTAATATCTAATATAAATGGCATCTAGTGTTAATTTAACTGGAACTAATATATCAACTATTAATGCAGGTATTACATTTGCTAGGGTTACAGCTAATTTAGGAAATTTTGATGTAGTTATACCTGATACCGTAAAAATTTATGTTATTGATCCATATGATATATCATTAAATTACTTTAAAATGGCATTTTATGCTGCTAACTCAGATAATTTAAAATATTTTAACCCAACTGATACATTAATTACTAATGCAAAAGATATTTCTATTCTTAAAAACTTATTGTTTTTAAATTCTGGCGGTGGAACGTTTAATGCTGGTACAGCTAATGAAGTAACACTTCCTAAGAAGACTATTACTTTTAATGGTGGCACTCCTGAAGACTTTATTATATTTAGTTTTGTTATCAAAGATATCGCTGATAAATCTGGTTTTGATTATGAAACATGGTCTATTGACAGTCAAATTGATATATCAAGAAAATTAGCCGAAAAATCATATATTTATGAATTCCCAATAATTACTACTGGTCAAACTGCTAATACCAATGCCTTAACTTATATAGAACTTGAAAAAGTCGTTAATATTGCTATTTATAAATATGCTAATGAAAATTCATTATCACTTCCATCTCAAGGTGATATATACACTGTAAATTTAAATTTTGCTGTTAACTTCAAAGCATTAATAGGTGTAGGTTCCACCACTCCTGAAGAAACTGTAACCCAAGTTCTCTTTCAATATCGTATAAATGATTGGACATTCTCAGCTCTTCAAAGTTAATTTAGTTTATAATCTAATTTATTATTAACTTATTATATTAATAATAAATGTCATATACCGAATTAGAACTAGATATTAATAATTATGATTTTGATGATATGCTCAGGGTTTTTGAATTGAATAAAGAAGTTTTCTTTTCAAAGTTTAGAGAGAAATTACCTAAAACTAAAGCATTACTTGAAAAAGTAAAAAACAATTTTGATAATCATTATGGATTGTTTTATGATAAAGTATTTAAAATATTAAATATTACACATAAATTATTTTGCGAAGACCCAAATATTAGAGGACAGTGTAATATTATTTCAAATATTATCAAAAATATTGAAAATTTTGATAAAAAAGATGATGAATTTATTATCGATAAAGTTAAACAATTTTGCTCACCATCCAAACCTATTATTCAGCAAGATAAACCCAATATAATAATTAGCACTAATAATAATGATGTATCGCCTGGATTATTAAATTCAATTAAACGTGTAACCCAAAAATCAAATTTTTACTTAAATAGCATGTTTCGACAAAATTATGCAACAACTATGTCTACTAATTTTTATTACGATTTGCCAGTTGAAGTGAAGAATGTTGTGGCATTAAGTTTGGCATCAATTGAGCTACCTAATTCATGGTATACTATATCTTCTAAAAACAACAATAATACATTCAAAATTATCACTAAAAACGGCTCTACTATTAAAAGTTGGGACATAGTTATTGAAGATGGAAATTATACTTCAGATACCTTTCAGGGGTATTTAAATACTAAATACTTTTATATGTCGCCTACATATTCTGGGACAGAGTTGGCAAATATAAAATATTCAGTTGATTCTATCACTGCTAAATCTATATTTGAAGTCATGATTCCGTCGTCTATTTTTTCTTTTGAATTAATTTTTAATGAAAGTGATGAGTTTATTTGTCCTTCAAAGAAAAATATTTTATCTATTGCTTGGCTTATGGGTTTCAGAAAACATAAATATTTAAATATCAATAGTAAGTTAACTTCAGAAGGATTATTAGATTGTGGAGGAGACAGATATGTCTATTTTTCTCTAAATGACTTTCAATATAATAAAAATGCAAATAATATTATTTGTTTTAAGGATAGCACGGCTGATAATAATATTTTAGCAAAAATACCGTTGTCTTTTGGAAAATATTCAGTCGTAATTGATAATAATTGTGGTAGTTTATCTAAAACCAGAATATATAACGGTCCAGTTACTATTAAAAGAATTCAAGTTATATTATACGATAAATATGGAAATATTATTGATTTAAATGAAATGGACTTCAGTTTTACATTAGAATTTGAAATTCTTTATGAAGGATTTAATTTTGATAATATCAACTATTAATTATTTATTTAATATTAATTATATTGTTTTACATATATATAATGAGTGATACACCATATATACAGATGGTTTTAGATATCCCTGCTGGAACAACCACATATAGTATTCAAATTCCAGTTCTTAATTTTATCGGTAAAATAACATGGGGGGACGGTTCATCAAATACATATACAACTACAACAAATAATATTTCTAAGGGTTACACACGAAGTGCGGCTGCAGGAACTTCTACGGGATTTTCAGTTGTAATAACATTTTCAAATGTCACGCGATTAGATAGTATAAACCTTTTATTATCACCAAGCGGGGGCAATTCTGGAAGTATAACAAATTATAGAACAGGACTACGCGAATTCAGTTATCTAAAACAAATTACATCATTTACAAATATGACTGGATTATTTTATAATGCAATTAATATAACCACTGTTAACTTTCCATCCACATACCAAAATGAGGATATTACAAGCAGACTTAATAATGTAACTAACATGGCAAGTATGTTTCAAGGCGCTTCATCGCTTGTCGCGTGTCCAATTGGTTCAATGAAAACAACAAATGTAACCAATATGTCAAATATGTTTAACGGAGCCACGTCGTTTAATCAAAATTTAAATAATGGTTTTGATACATCAAATGTAACTACTATGACAGGAATGTTTCAAAATGCTACATCTTTCAATCAAGAAATAATTTTTAATACAAATAAAGTAACTGATATGTTAAATATGTTTAATGGTGCTACAGCTTTTCAAGGTCCTTTTACATCAAACGGAGGTTCAGTATTAACAAATACATCTAATATATTTTTAAATGTTCATTCTTCGTATGTACGTTCAACAAATATTGAATTACAAGTAAAAATACCATCAACAGGCGCAACTATTCAGTTGCCATTAGCAAGTACATCATTTATTGGCAGAATAGAATGGGGCGATGGGACTAATATAACTAGCACATTTAACACATTTGTAAACAATCTATCAAATTTCACTAAAACATATCCAGCAACATCATCTGAAACTGTCTATACTATTAAATTAGTGGATGTGTTTAGAATGTCAAGTTTTACCATAGCAGATGCTCCGTCAGGAAATTCTCTAACCTATAGAAATAGTTTGGTTTCCTTTATTTACAAAAAACAAATTTTTACATTTACAAATTTATCAGCGTTATTTAATGGATGTTCTCAGTTTACTGAATTCAATGTAGAGAATAGTAACATTACCACAAATGTTACAAATATGTCTAAAATGTTTCGTAATTGTACATTATATACAGGTAATTTTCCATCCTTACAGTGTAATTCATTGACAAATATTTCTTATATGTTTGAAAATGCTACTAATTTTAATTCACAAGTTTTGTTAGAAAATTCCAATATAAATAATGCATCTGGCTTGTTTAAAGGAGCAGAAAATTTTAATAATAATATTAAATTTATAACAAATGATTCATTAAACACATTTGAAATGTTCTCAAGTGCTAAAATTTTTAACCAACCATTAAGTAATATTTACGCAACAGGAAATGTATCTCCAAAAATTACAAATACTTCATTTATGTTTAGAGACGCAACTAATTTTAACCAACCCTTTTTATTTAATACAATAGACACTACTACTATGGAAAGTATGTTTCAAAATGCGGGTTCATTTAATCAATCAAATATATTTTTAAATACTTCTAAGGTTACAAGTATGGCAAATATGTTTAAGGATGCTACTGAGTTTAATGGGATAATCACGTTTTCAGATACATCTAAAGTAACAACCTTTGCTGGAATGTTCCAAAATGCTAGTAGTTATAATCAAGATATCATATTAGATTTAACTAGTGCTACAACTATTAATAACTTGTTTAATGGTGCCATAAGTTTTTCGGGTAAATATACCTTTAACAATGTAGGACCTAATTTAACAACTATGACGAACTCATTTTTAAATGTTGCACAACGTAGATATACTGAAACTGATTCTTATATTGAAATTACATTAGATCTTTCAGTAAATTCATTAAATGGAGTTCAACAATCAATATCCCCCCCAGTAAATCAATCAAATTTTATAGGTGTTATTGATTGGGGTGACGGAACATTTAATTCAATTGAATCACTAGGGACGACATCAGTGTCAAAAACTTATTCTGATACTTTTGCTGCAGAAAATCCATATGTTATAATTAAATTTTATGACGTGTTTAGAATGTTATCATATGGCACTATTGAAGGAGTAGCAAATACAACAACTTCAAGGTATGCTGCTTGTGTTACTGAATTTAAATATTTAATAAATATTCCTTCATTTACAAACTATTCCCGCTTATTTAATCAACATACTATTTTAGAAACAGTCGATTTTAATGGTATAAATACCAATAGCTGCACTAATATGACTAGTATGTTTAGACAAGCAGCAAAATTTAATAGTTCTTTATATTGGTTAACAACGCCAAATGTCACAAATATGTCTTATATGTTTAGTGGTGCCAGTAAATTTAATCAATCATTGGTCCATTTTACTACGTCAAAAGTTACAACAATGTCTAATATGTTTCAAGATGCTATAGATTTCAATCAACCCATTAATTTTGATTTATCCAGTTGTAAAAGTATTAATAAAATGTTTAGTGCGTCTGGAACTGGTATAAAAATGTCTTTTAATTCAAATATAAATTTTACAAATACAACAAATATAACAAATGCGGCATATTTATTTCAATACAATAAAAAATTTAATAAACCAGTAACTTTAAATATTCCAAAAGTATTTTCCAGTATAAACGCAAACGGATCGATTAATACTGGAATAGTTAATATGTTTGATGGAGCTACAGAATTTAATAGTCCAGTAAATTTAACAATAAACTCATCATTAACTTCAAGCACAAATCCTATAATATCGTTGGCTGAAATGTTTTTAAACGCAAGTAGTTTTAATTCTTCATTAACAATCAATAATCCAAAAAATGTAACAAGAATGAATTCCATGTTTGAAGGCGCAAAAGCATTTAATCAATCATTCGAAGATATATTCAATAACAATACAACGAAAGTTACTAATATGTCAAGAATGTTTTTTGGTGCTACATCATTTAACCAGTATATTAATTTTAGAACAGACCAAGCAACAGATATATCTTACATGTTTGCTTGCAATGATAGTATAACAACAGGTCCAAATCCAACATTTGGTCCTAATTTTTCAAATAATCTTACAAAAGTTGTTGGGCAAATAAGTGGTAGCGGAGGTCCTTTTGGAGGAGCAATGGGTATGTTTAGTAATAATAAATCATTTAACAATGATGTTAGTTTTAACTTGACAGCATGCACAAATTTAATTTCAATGTTTCTTGAAGCTAAAAAATTAGATGCTAATATTAGAATAAATTTGTCTACTGGTTGGATTAATATTAGTTTGCAAAACTTATTTTCTGGATGTACATCATTTGGTAAAACAAGTAATTCATCATTGACATTTAATAGTACACAAAATGTTATATCTATGAGGGATATGTTCTTAAATTGCAAGATATTTAATTTACCAATTTCTTTTGATACAAGCAAAGTAGTTAACATGAGTAGTATGTTTCAAAATTGTTCTAATTTTAATCAACCTTTAAATTTTGATACGTCCAATGTAAGCAACTTTTCTTCTATGTTTCAAAATGCAGTGACATTTAATCAGCCTATTAATTTTAATTTAAATAATTTAAATGTATCGGCTAATGGAAGCAATTTTTTATCAAACACAGGTATATCTATCAATACATATGGCAGAATATTAAATAATTTAAATAATAGTAGTGTAACAAATAAAGTTATAGGCGTTAATGGGTTAAAATACAATGATATATCTTTACAAGATATAAATGGAAATCATATACCAACAGGCAAAACTTCACGAACAGAATTAGTAAACAAAGGATGGTCTTTTACTGGTGATGAATCAACAGATTTAGTAGAAACACTATTAACTTTTGTAGGTTCTAAATATATTGAAAAACTTTCAACTGATGCTTCATTTCAATTAGAAATTGAAGCAAATGTGGATAGTTCATCTATATTGTATGATATATTAGATTTAAATAATAATATTTTAACAAATGGTTTAATTGCTAGTGTAGATGCATCAGGTGTGGTTACTATAAATGGAAGTGGTGAAGTCTATGTTAGAGGTAGATTTTTACAAACAAACAAAAATACTAGTGCGTCAACTATACTTACTTTAAGTATTAGTAAAGTTCCATCTGATATAACAATTAATAGTTTGGTTAATAATAGTATTGTTAAAAATATAACAGACCTTTCATATAATGTTATTGCTACTTCTAATAATAATGAATTGCCTATTCAATATGAAGTTATACCAAATGACCCAGTTTATAAATTAGATGAGAAGGATGATATATTTTTAGATGCTAGCGGAAATCCGGTTATAGATTATATAGTTCCTAATAATGTGTCTATTAATTCTCAAGGGAAAATAACATTTACAGAGACGCTTGGATTTAGCAGTATAAGAGTTTATCAAACAGAAACAACAAACTCGAAATATGCAAGTACAGAACAAATTTTTATATTTTATGTAAAGAAAATACCAACTTATCAAGTAGATACATCATATAATTTATATTATAGTTCAATTTTGAGTAAATCAAATACAAACACATCTTCGACATATAAATTTATAACAGATAGTAATGGAAATTTACAATTTAGTAGTTCAAATCCAAATATAGCACATGTAAATAACATAACAGATGGCACTATTGAAGGCATAACTGCTGGAATTGCTATTATTACATTAGCACAAACAGAAACAGATACATATTTTGCTTCTCAAACATCATTTATAATAAATGTATTAAAAGCTCCGACAATATTAACTATTGTTGATAATATTAAAACTGTTACAAAATTATATAATTCACCATCATTTAGTATATTTACAGATGTAAGCTTTTTAGATACTAATACTGAAAGCAATTTATATGATTTTAGCGTAGGAAATACAAATATAGCAAATATAGATGACAATGGAATGATAACAGTTAAAAATGCAGGTGAAACTCCAGTAAACATATTTATACCAGAGTCTACCAATTATCTTCGAACAAATGATGTATCATTTAATCTTGTTATTAATAGAATTTTGCCAACCATAACTGGTGAGGATTCTATAACTAAAATATTTAGTAAAAATGTGTTCAATTTAGCAAGTGAAATACATTTGTCATCAAATAATACTCAAACAGGATTTACATACCAATTGGTTAATTCATCAGACGCATCATTTATTTCATTAGATCCAAGTGGTAATATATCTATTCAACAAGTTACTAGTAATTCAATTCAAATAAATATTTTTCAAATAGAAACATCTAATTTTTTACAATCAAATAATAAAACAGTATCTTTAACACTGAATAAAGCACAATCAGTTATCGATTTATCTGCTAATTCCATTACAAAAAAATTTAATGACAGTATATTTAACTTAAGAGATGCGTTAGATATATCATCAAATAATACAGAAAAACCTATATTATATCAAACATCTGATGCTTCATCTGCAACTATAGATGGTAGTGGAAATGTTAATATATTAAAAGTAGGTACAGGAAGCGTAACATTTACAATATCTCAAGAAGGTACAAATAATTATATAGTACCAATTTCAAAATCTATAACAATGACAATTAATAGAGATACACCAGTTTTAGATTTATCTAATAATGAAATAACAAAATGTGTAGGTGAATCATTTAACTTACAAAATTTATTAAATATAACAAGTAACAATAAACAAACTTCGTTAGTTTATCAATCATCGGACCCATTAACAGCATATATAGATTATTATTCTTCACATGTTATCGTGCATAAAACAGGAACTATCACATTTACTGTATCACAAGTACAGACGGATGATTATTTACCAATATCATTACCTATTATAATGAATATAGAAAGAGGTTTTTCAATAATAGATTTGTCAACTAATTCTATAACTAAAACATATGGAGAATCAAATTTTAATATAACAAGTGTGTTGGATAACTTAACTACAACAAATTCAGAAACAGCGTTTTCATATCAAATAGAAGATGCGTCTTATGCTACTATTGACACTAGTAATAATATTACTATATTAAAAGCAGGAACAACTAAAATCATTATTTCACAAGAACAAACAACTAATTATTTGCAAGGAAGCAAAGATATACCATTAATTATAAATAGGGCTACTCCTAACATAAGAACTATATCCAATGTAATTACCAAAACATATGGAGATTCTATATTTAATATAAGCACTGATATATCATCTAATAATACAATAACAGGTTTTTCATATTATATAGATTCATCTAATGCTAGTATTGACACTAGTGGTAATATTACTATATTAAAAGTAGGGACATCTAATGTCATTATTTCACAAGGAGAAACCACTAATTATTTACCAGGTTTTATATCTATTACATTAATAATTAATAAATCGCCAAATAGTATTAGGTCAACCGCTACATCTTTCTCTCGAACATTTGGTTCTGGTTCTTTTAATTTAAACAATATTATATCTATTTCATCAGATAACAAACAAAATAATTTCACTTATAATAGTTCAGATATATTAAAAGCTGAAATTGATGGGAGTGGAAATATTACTATGCGCGAAACTACAATAAATTCAAATGACGTAGATATTCCAGTAGTTTTTACAATATCACAAGAAGGAACAGATAATTATGATATAGCAATACCAATACAAATTAGTATGACAATTAATAAATCTACTAGTTCTATTTACTCTAATACGAATACTACTTTAATATCTAGAGTTTTTGGTTCAGGTAATTTTAATTTAATTAATAATGATGCTTATGATTTAAGTAGCAATAATCCTGAATCAAATTATATATTTACACCATCAGATCCATCTTTCGCAACAATAGATGCAAGCGGTAATGTAACCATGCTTAAATCTACAACTAGTTCAGGATTAACAATAACTGTATCTAAATCTGCTAGCAAAAATTATTTGGTATCAAATAACTTAATTTTAACACTTATCATAAATCAAGCTACTGCTAGCATTACAGCATCAGATTCTATATCAGCAAATTTTAACTCTGGAACTGTAGATTTAATAGATGCTGCTGACATTAGTTCGAATCATTTAGAATCTTCGCTAACATATAGTAGTTTAGATCCATCATACGCTACTATAAATAATAGTGGAATTGTTACATTAGTTAGTTCAACATTATCTGGACAACCAGCACGTTTGATAGTCTCTCAGGGTTTATCTACAAATTATAATGCTACAGAAAAAACTATATTTTTAACTATTAATAAGGCAGCAAGTACAATTTCTTCAACTAACCCATCAAAAACGTTCACTTTTTTAGACCCTTCATTTAATATTCTTACAGCATATGGCATAACATCTACAAATCCCGGTTCTTTTATTTATGATTTATCTGGGTCATCAGCAATTACAATATCACCAACAAATATTGCAACCATTTTATCAGCATCGCCTAACGGTTTTAGTATTAATATAACACAGCCAGAATCTACTAATTATTTAGCATCAAATAAACTAACTATTACTATGATAATAAATAAAAAAGCAGCACCTATAACAGTTCAACAAAAATCATCATACACATTTCCGACTATATCAGACATAGCACCTCTTACAGGTTCTTATAGTTCAAATACAATAACATGGAGAACAACACCATTTTATACAAATTTTAATATTTATGATATTCTTAATATTAACTCAATTAATACTGAAAGTAATACTGTTTTAGCTAGTAGTTTAAATATTTCTAGAGCAACAGCTGAAATAATTAATGGTATATTAACAGGAAAAATTAATATAACTCCTAATGCTGCAGGAAATGCAGGTAATATAACAATTAGTAAAGCTGAATCACCTAACTATTTAGCTGCATCATTTACGTTGGAAATTGGTATAGGAAGAGCACAACCAATTTTAACATTTTCAACTAGAACTCTTAATAATATAAAAGTAGGAAGTGTTATTCCATTTAGTGCTTTTGGGTTTTCGTCAAGCAATGGTGCATCTATAAATAATATAACTTTTTCTAATATTAACGGTTTGGTATTAAGTGTAAATAATACAAACGATACAATTACAGTATTACGTAGAGATGTCATTTCTAATCCACAAATAACAGTTACTCACAGCAACGTAGGTACTTATTTAGGAGATAGAACACTGACAAATTGGTTAACTATTAATTTAGCTAAAGGAGACGCTACAATAGATTTATCTGCTAATATAATTAACAAAATAGTTACAGACCCGTCGTTTAATTTAAGAACAGCCTTAAATATACGTTCAAATAATACTGTGACCCCATTCACATACTCAACATCAGATGCTTCATCAGCAACTATAGATGCTAGCGGAAATGTAAATATATTAAGAGTAGGTACTACAGGAGAAGTAATATTTACAATATCCCAAGGAGAATCTCCTAATTATAATGCTGCTGCGAATAAAACAGTTACTATGAATATTTCTAGAGCGACTGCCAATATAGATTTATCTGCCAATATAATTAATAAAACAGTTACAGACCCTTCGTTTAATTTAGAAACAGCCTTAAATATACGTTCAAATCATAATGAGAAACCAATTACATATTCATCATCAGATGCTTCATCCGCAACTATAGATGCTAGCGGAAATGTAAATATATTAAGAGTAGGTACTACAGGAAAAGTAACATTTACAATATCCCAAGCTGAATCTCCTAATTATAATGCTGCTGCAAATAAAACAGTTACTATGAATATTGCAAAAGCACCTAATATTATCAGTTCTAGATTCAATAGTATAACAAAAAAATATAATGATACATCATTTAATTTATTAACAACTTACGATATATCATCTAATCATTTAATAAATCCATTTAATTTCTTTACAGATTCGTCTGCTATAGAAATTGATAGTTATGGAAATATTTTTATTCGAAGCGCTGTTGATGATAGTTCAGGTATCTCCATAACAGTTTCTCAACCGGGAACAGATTATTATTTAGATTCAGTAAATAAAATTATAAATCTTGTTATTAATAAAGATAACGCAATAATTGATTTATCTTCAAATATATTAACAAAAAAATTTACAGTTGCATCATTTAATTTACAAAGGGAGTTAAATATTCGCTCAAATCATAAAGAATCATTAATAAAGTATACCAGTTCTGATTTATCATACGCATCTATTGATGATAATGGTGATGTAATTATTTTAAAGTCGACTCTTATAAATGAACCAGTTGTTTTTACAGCATCACAAATAGGAACAACAAATTATTTACCAACATCTCAGCAAATTTTTATGACTGTTGAAAAGACAGAAACAATAGTAAAAACTAATGAAAAACAGCTTATAAAAAAATACGGAGATAGTTCATTTAATCTAAAAGATATAATGGATATATCATCAAATAATATTGAAACTAACTTTATATATGCTAGTTCAGATATGTCATATGTCACAATTGATTTAAGTGGAAATGTTAATATACTTAAATCGACAATAGATTCTTCAAATGTAATATTTTTTACAGTTTCTCAAATACAAACTGATAATTATTTATCGTCATCTAGACAAATTAATATAGTTGTTGAAAAAATAAGTCCAATATTATCATATAAATTTGATAAGTTTTTTGATATAATTACTAGAAAATTTGGAAATGGACCATTTAGTTTAATTGATGCTACAAATTTTTATTCAAGTAATAATGAAACTACTTTTATATTTTCTAGTTCAAATGAAACATATTCATATATCGATGATAGTAGCGGAATTATAAATATATTAAGCGCAAACGATGTGTCATTTAATATCTCTCAAATAGAAACTACTAATTATCTTTCTATGAACAAAACATTTATTATGGAAGTAGACCCTCAAGATTCATATATACTTATTGATACAGATAAAATAGATAGAATATTTGGAATTGATAATTCATTTAATTTAATAAGTGAACTAGATATCGAAACATCAAATAATGAAACATCTTTAGAATTTTCTAGTTCAGATCCATCGTCTGTAACAATAGATGGAAGTGGATATGTTAATATTATTAAAACACCTGATTATCAAAATGGACAACCATCTAAAATATACTTAAATGTGTTTCAACAAGCTACTAATAATTATGCGTATGATTTAAGAAATATAGAACTTACTGTTAAAAAACAACCAACAATTATTGATATATCTTTTAATACACTTTCTAGAGTATATGGCAGTGGAACATTTAATATTAATGCTGTTTCTAAAATTTCATCTAACAATAAAGAAAGTACATTTAATTACACAAGTTTAGATCCATCTTATGCTACCATAGATGAAGAAAATGGTATCGTTTCACTTATCAGACCTACTTTATCAAATTATCCTGCTCGACTAATTGTTTCTCAAAACGATTCAACTAACTATACTGCATCAGATATGAAAGAAATTACATTAAATATTAATCGAGTAACAACTCTTATAGATTCATCTAATAATTTAACCAAAACATTTGGTGATAATATATTTAATCTAATTACCGATTATAATATTACATCAAATAATCCAGATTCGTTGTTTACATATCAAGTTGTTTCATCTGACGCATCTGCTGTTTCAATTGATTCTTCCGGTAATGTTACAATATTAAAAGCTCTAGATAGTCCCGGTTTAACTATCGTTGTTTCTCAAGAACAATCTGATAACTATACAAAAGCTACTAAAGAACTAACATTAATAATCAAGAAAGCAAATAATTCTATATCGTTAAGTAGTACAAGTACATCTATACAATATTTAAGTCCATCATATAATTCACCATTTGATATAAGGACATTAACTGATATATCATCAAATAACAGTATAAATAATTATACATTTTCAAGTAACAATACATCACTTGCAGAAATTGATAACTTAAGCGGAATCATTAATATAAAAGGTGTAGGTTCTGCGATTATTACAATTGGACAGCCATCAACACTAAATTATAATGCTGCGATAAGCAAAACATTTACATTAAACATAACAAGAGCATTTAATGAAATTAGAGTTGCTACAGATCCATTGATAACAAATTTTGGTGTTCCTGAGTTTGATTTAAAAACAGCTATTGACATATCATCTAATAATATTCAAACACCAAATATATATTCATATAATAGTTTAGACACAACAACTGCTATAATTGATTCAACCACTAACCTAGTTAATATATTAAAAGCTAATACAGATGGAGTTGATATTATTATAAACCAAGCGGAAACTTCGTTGTATTTATCAGCATCTAAAACAATAAATATTAAGGTTAATAAATCCTCTAATAATATTATTATAACAAAACCTAGTTCTATTAGTAAAACATTTAATTCTGAGTTATTTAATATTATAAGTGCTTATGGCATTGATTCAAGCCACAACCAATCTGATTTCACATTTACAAGTTCAAATGAATTGAAAGCAGAAATAGATCTAAGTGGAAATATTACTATGCGAGAATCTACAATAGATTTAAATGGAGTAGATAATCCAGTAGTTTTTACAATTTCACAAGGAGGTTCAGACAATTATTTAGCAGCAGAACCAATACAAGTTTCGTTGACAATCAATAAGGCTGAAAATTTAATTACTTTAAATGAAACAACTATTACAAAAACATTTACCGATGCTTCTTTTAATTTACTAACTGCTTACGGTATAGATTCTAGTCATAATGAATCTAATTTTATTTTTACAAGTTCAAATACATCAAAAGCAGAAATAGATCTAAGTGGAAATATTACTATGCGAGAATCTACAATAGATTTAAATGGAGTAGATACTCCAGTGGTTTTTACAATATCACAAGGAGCGTCAAATAATTATCTAGCAGCAGAACCAATAGAAGTTTCATTGACAATTAACAAGGCTGAAAATTCTATTACTTCAACTGAAACAAGTATTTCAAAAAAATATACTGATGATTCTTTTAATTTAATAAGTGCTTATGGTATAGATTCTAGTCATAATGAATGTAATTTTATTTTTACAAGTTCAAATGATTTGAAAGCAGAAATAGACCCAAGTGGAAATATTACTATCCACGAATCTACAATAGATTTTAATGGAGTAGATAATCCTGTATTTTTTACAATTTCACAACCTGAATCAACAAATTATTTAAAAGCAGAATCTAAAACAGTTTTTTTAACAATTAACAAGGTAAATAATTCTATTACTTCAATAAATTCAAATTATAACAAACAATTTGATAATGTTCCATTCAGTATTATTGATATTTATGAAATTGATTCAAGTCACAATGAAACAAATTTAATATTTAGTTCTAATAATTCAAATGTTTTAATAAATGAATATGGTTATATTACTATACTACAAACTACAATAGATAATATAATATTTACAATTTCACAACCAGAATCAACTAATTATCTAGCTGGACAGCCAATAGAAGTTTCGTTAACTATTAATAAATCTGAAAATTCTATTACTTCAACTAAAACAAGTATTTCAAAAAAATATACTGATAATATTTTTAACATCATAACTGCTTACGGTATAGATTCTAGTCATAATGAATCTAATTTTATTTTTACAAGTTCAAATACATCAAAAGCAGAAATAGATCTAAGTGGAAATATTACTATCCGCGAATCTACAATAGATTTTAATGGAGTAGATACTCCAGTGGTTTTTACAATATTACAAGGAATTTCAAATAATTATCTAGCAGCAGAACCAATAGAAGTTTCATTGACAATTGAAAAAGCATCTAATACCATATTATCAGATAAACCAGAAATATTTAAAGTATATAGTAATAATATATTTAATATTAATTCATCTGCTATCATAACATCAAAACATAGAGAAACAGATTACATTTTTACATCATCTGACGCATCATTTGCAACTATAGATACAAGCGGTAATATTACGTTATTGAAGTCAACAATAAATTCAGACGGTTCAAATAATCCAGTTATAATAACTATATCTCAAAATGAATCAACCAATTATTTATCAGCAACACCCATATCAATATTATTAACTATAAATAAAATTACATCTACTATAAGTAAAGAATTATCATCAAAAATTGAAAAATTCGGCAGTTTGTCATTTAATCTGCTAACAACTTATAAAATATCATCAAACAATATAGAAACAGATTACATTTTTACATCATCTGACGCATCATTTGCAACTATAGATACAAGCGGTAATATTTCAATAATAAAATCTACATTTAACATAGATGGCTCAAACAATCCAGTTATATTCACCATAACAAAACCAGAAACAACTAATTATACAAGAATAGTTGAAACTGTTAGTTTGACTATCGAAAAAGCGAATAATAATATTTCATCAACTTTTAATGAAATAACAAAAACATATGGAGATGGAGTATTTAACTTAGGTACATTACTAAATATTAACTCAAAACATATGGAAACGAATATTGAATATTCTAGTTTAGACCCCTCTTATGCTACAATATATTCTAATGGTGATGTTACAATAAAACAATCAACTTATGACTTAGACTTTTCAAATAATCCAGTTAGATTTATAGTTACACAAGCTTCTTCAACCAATTATTTATCAGCGTCCAAAGAATTTTTTATGACAATTAATAAAGCTTCAAATGAAATAAAAATAAATAATTCAGATGTTATAAAAACATTTAATGATGCTTCTTTTAATTTATTATCTGATTACAATATTACATCTAATCATAATGAAACTAATTTTATTTATTCAAGTTCTGACCCATCCTCAGCTACAATTGATTCAAATGGAATAGTAACTATTTTAAAGAGTAAATTAACACCTGGCGTCATATTCACAATTAGACAACCTGTATCATTTAATTACCTTCAATCTATAAAAGAAATTACAATTCCGATTAATCGAGCAACAACTGTTATAGATTCGTCAAACAATTTAACCAAAACATTTGGTGCTAATAAATTTAATCTAATTGCTGATTATAATATTACATCAAACAATCCTGAATCGATATTTACATATCATGTTGCTTCGTCTGATGCGTCTGCTGTATCAATTGATTCTTCAGGAAATGTTACAATATTACAAGCCAAGCCTAGTCCTGGTTTAACTATTGCTGTTTCTCAAGCACAATCTAATAACTATACACAATCAACTAAACAAATAACATTAATAATAAATAGAGCAGAAACAACTATTTCATCCTTAAATAACGAAATTACAAAGACCTATGGAGAGAATTCTTTTGATTTAAAATCTGAATTAGATATTAGTGCAAACCACATTGAAAATACATTTACTTATTCATCTTTAGATCCGTCATACGCAATTATCGATTCTAGTAGCGGCATTGTTACTATATTACGTGCTAATGATAATGTTCGATTATTAGTTACTAAATCTGAAACAACTAATTATTTAGCACAATCAAAAGAAATTAAACTAATTATTAATAAAACTAATACAATAATAGATTCATCATCAAATTTACTCTCTAAAACATATAGCAAATCATCTTTTGATCTAATAAATGAACTTAATATTTCTACTAATAATAATGATACATCATTTTCATATGAATCTTTGGATCCATCTTTTGCGACAATTGATACAAGTGGTAATGTGACTATGATAAAAGCTGGAATAGCTAGATTTAATATATCTCAAATTTCTACTAATAATTACAATCCTTCTACAAAAGAAATAACTATAATAATAAATCAGGTTAATACTGTTATAAATGCAAATACTCTAGTAAATACAACATATGGAGAAGATATCATAGACTTAAACAGTATAGCAAATATCACATCGAATAACAATGAAACGTCTTTTCTATATGAACATTTAGATCCGTCATATGCTAGAATTGATGAAAACGGCTTTATTACCATAATAAGAAAAGGAACTGCTAAATTTAATGTATCGCAAATTGGAACGGATAATTATATTGGTGGAACAAAAATGATAACTATGGAAATAGGTCGTTCTATAACAACAATTGATATATCGTCTAATATATTTACTAAAGTTTTTGGTGATTTATCATTTAATATCTTAAACGAGTTAAATATTATATCTAATAACAATGAAACTAATTTTGACTTCATAAGTTTAGACAGTTCATCTGCTATAATTGATACATCTGGATATGTTACTATTCTAAAATCAAATACTTCTGGTTTAACTATTAGAATATCAAAAATACAAACAGAAAATTATTTAGCAAATTCGATTGATATAACACTAGTAATTGAAAAACAAAAAACTATTATACAATATGAGTCAGATATAGAATTAGAATATGTTCCTAATAATCAAGTTGGATTATATATACCACAATGGATTACTTTAACTTCAAATAATACAGATTCATTACTCTCATATAATGTGCAAGACGAATCAATTGTTGAAGTAAATGAAAATCAAAGGCTAATTATAAAATCAGCGGGTTCAACATTTATTACTATATCTCAAGAGGAAACTGATAATTTTACTTATGGAGAAGTCATTATAAATGTGGATATTTATAGAAAAGAATCAACTATAACACATGATATATTAAAAACTGTAACGTTTGGAGATACATTTAACATATTAACATTATTTAATATTACAACTGATAATATAGGTGGAAATTATAGCTTTTCATACGTGCCATCAGGATTTATTGATATTGATCCACTCGGAAATGTATCTATTACAAAGGCTAGTCCATCTAGTCCTATTCAAATAACTGTATCTATTTCTCAATCAAACAATTATACCTCAGCATCGACACTTCCATTAGATTTGTATATAAACAAAAAATCTTCAATATTAACAGCAAATAAATCAAGCTTGACTAATTATATTGATTCTAGTAATTATATTATATTTAATGAACTAATTTTTACAAATACAAATCCTGAAAATTTTAATTACTCATTTTCATCTACAAATACATTAGTCGCAACTATAAATGATTTTGGAATAATTAATATTGATAATTATACTACTGGAAATACAAATATTATTATTACAAGTACTGCTACAGAAAATTATACATCTGCTACATTAAGTATTCCATTAACAGTTGTTCAAAAATTATTATCCAATATGAAAATAAACACTTCAAATATAATTAATCATTCATATGCGGATGGTGATTTTTATATAAACAATCTAATTACAATAGATACATCAAATAATGAAACAACAATTAAATATGAATCATTAAATACAAATATAGCATATATTAATACTTATACAGGATATGTCAATGTTTTGTTGCCAGGAACGGTTACTATACGAGCATATCAAACAACAACGCCCACATATGCTGCCGATGATGAACTTATCACTTTAAACATTGCAAAATTACCTAATACAATATCTTTAAATAAATCAGAAACAACTAAGAATTTAATTGATAATAGTTTTAATTTAATAAATGAATATAATATAACAACAAACAATTCACAAGACACCATTATTTTTACAACTACAAGTACAAAAATTAATATTTTACAAGATGGTACCGTAAATATGTTAGAAGGAACATTGAATGAAGAATTTATTACGATAACAGTTTCTCAAACAAGTAATATATATCAAAATGTTAGTACAAATTTACAATTAAAAATTAATCCACAATTAGAAACTAATATAACAGCTGGAAATTCAAATAATGTTAGAGTAAATTATAATCTAGATGGTTCATTTAATGTTATTGATTTATATGAAATTACAAGCAACAGTGATGCATCTTATTCGTTTGAAAGTTTAAATACAGACTATTTAACCATAAATGATTTAGGTATAGCAACCATATTAAATGCTAGACCAGATGTGCCTGTTAAAATAAAAGTAAACAAATTGGAATCAACCTTTTATAAGTTTAAAACAGTTACATTGGATTTATATATTGATAAATTCGTTACAAATATTATATCCGACGCAAGTGGAATTGTAAAAGTGTTTAATACAAATATGATTTTTGATTTAATTTCTGAATATGGTGTAATATCTAACAATAATATAATACCTTTTACTTATGAGAGTTTAGATATGTCTTATGCGACAATTAATTCAAATGGTATTGTAACAATATTAAGAGCAACAATCCAACCTATCACATTAAGAGTAAGTCAATTAGGCAATGACAATTACACAACCTATGTAAAAGAGTTAACATTAACAGTCAACAAATACACAACTGTAATTACAATAAATAATACTGATGAATTAAATAAAACATACAGAACTGATACAGAATTTAATTTATTTAATGAATACGGAATCCAAAGCAACAATAACATTCCATTTACTTTTGAATATAGTGGAACTCAATATATATCTATTAATTCAGCAGGTTTAGTTTCTATTTTAAATGCAAATACTAATTCAATTAATATAACTATTAGACAATTGGATGATGAAAATAATAACGGTTCATTTATTCAAGTAAGTTTGGTTATAAATAAATATCAACCGAGTATTACTGCTGGTATAGCAAGTATTAGAAAAATATATAAAGCTGACAATAACTTTAACTTATTAACTACTTATCAAATTCAATCTGACGTTGAAAGAAATTTAATACCATACACTTTTATTTTCGATTCATCTTATATCCAAATTGACCCAAGCGCAACAGTAAATATAATTCGGTCAAGTCCTTTTACCCCTATTAAATTAGAAGTTAAACAATTAGAAAATAATAACTATAAAGAAGGTAAACTCAATTTAGATTTATTCATTGATAAGAAAAATCCTGATGTTAATATTCCATTATTAAATATAAATAAACAAGAAGGCGATGAACCATTTAATTTAGGAATAACAAGTGAAAATGATGAATCATTATTAATATATAATACATCAAATATTAATGTTATTAGTGTAAATAATACCGGTTTGGTTACAATAAATAATGATGGAAGTTCTAATATTATTGTTACACAAAATGAAAGTGTTAATTATAATGGAATAAATAATATAATTATAAATGTAAATGTATCTAATAACTCATCATCAACTCCTTTAAAAATTGACAATCAAGGTAAAATAGTTTATACATTAAAATTTAGTAAAAGTTCTTTTGTAGGAATTGAAATTAAAAATTTAGTATTATCTTCACCAGCTACAAATATAAATACAATTACATCATCACAACTTACTAACGCAACTACTAAAACTAAAAAATTTACAGCACTTAATCAACGCAGTAGAATTATATCAAGAAGATAAATAAACAATACAAAAGATATAAAGTTTATAAATAACTTGAATTATAATTTTTAATATAATATTTTATTATATTATATTAATGAGTTCAGCTTTATACACTAACTTTGATTTTAATAAAAACCATGAAAAAAAGAAGTCATATAATGTTAATTTAGCATTAAAATTAATACAGCAAAGAAATATGATTATACAACAAAAAAATAACAAAATTAAAAAACTTAATAACAGTTTGAGACAAGAAGAAGAACATAAAGAAGAAAATAAAGAAGAACATAAAGAAGAAACCAACGGTTTGACTCCATCTTTAGAAAATAATAATTCAAGCATATTAATTGATAACAATTTCATAACTTTTTTTTAAATTTCAACTATATTTATTATTTTTGTATTATATTTTTTTATTTAGATATAATATAATGTCTGGAATAATTGCAAACAGAAGTGGAATAACAGATGTCTACGCTCATTGTCATAACATCCCTAATCCAAATTATAAAGATTTCGAAACAACCGAAACCGATATTGTGAAATTATTAGTGACAGGCAAGACTTTATCTACAGCCGATGCACAAACATTACAAGATTATAAAGTAGTTAAACCTTCTACAAATGATAGAAATCAAATTATGCCGGTATGTTATCCAGCTGATACAATTGAACAAGATGCTGTTTTAGCATCGGTTTATAAAAACAATACTGTCACATTTGATTCTAATTCAACAAAATTATCTAAACCATCCTCTAATAATAATGAAGTTACTCTTTCAGTAGATAATACATCTACATCTATTTATGATACTATTGTTAAAGTTAATACATCAATTGAACCAAATCTATCTAGTTTAGATGGAACAGTTGAAGCTATTTTTGATAGTTCTGATAGCAATGCAGTTGCTCAATATGCCGTTAATTCGCAATATAATACAAAGACCAATATAGTTGATATGCAAAATGCTAATGTTTACACTACATATATGCAAGAAGATACCAATTTCAATACAACACAAGCTTTTGGTAAAAATTATACCCAATATGTTTCTGGAATTAATTCAGATACAGGTGAGCCTATTTGGAGCAACTATTCTAACACTGTTATTCCTATAACAGAACACTTTACAATAACTGAAAGAACAGCTGAATCTATTTCAAATGATGATGGATTATCAGGTGCTAATACATTTGATTTTGATAAAGAAAAAGATATTGGTATATTTAAAGTAGAAATTTCATTAAATTCTAATCCAGTAAAAACTAAATTATTTGTTGGCGACACTTTAAATGAAAATGATTTGTCACCAGTTACATTAGCTCCTTTTAATCCTATTACTAATCCTATTGATGCTGATACTCACATTAAAAATTTACCATTATTCCATGAAACCAATTCATTAGCGCTAAACAATCAGACTAAAACAGTTAGTTCATCTATAGAGTCAGATGATAGCAAATTTTTGTTACCAAACTCTGATATGTCAATAGATTCTCTCAAAACTATTGTTTCGGATGAATATAAATCAGAAATTCAACCAAATTTTGAATTTAAAGTAGAGGTAGATACAAATGTTAATTCTGGTTATAAATTTTCGGATACATCATATGACTTAGCTACTATTGACGATTCTGAATTGAAAGATAGTTTAATTTATATGAGAGATTGGGTCGATGGTTCACATAATTTATCATTATCTTCAGGAGAACTATCATTAACTACAGGAACCAATGGTCTATCCTCTTTCATTTCAAATAATAGAGTGGTTCTTTCAAATGGACGTGAAAAATTATCAGAATTAGAAGCGGGAGTTGATGGAGTTTTACAAATGAATTCTCATAGTGTACAAAGTAGAGCTTTAAAAACAGCTAGCTCTAATGATTCTGGTTTGGATATAAATGTTTACTATGAAAATGATACTATTCCATCTGGCTTATCAAGACTTGATGATGATTTATGCACTGAACCAAATGTTTCTTTCGGATGGCAAAAAGTTATTGAATCATCAAGTTTATCTAATATAAAATTTAAAGATAGTAGTAATACAACTTTAAATTTAGTTTCATCTAATGCAATTGTTAATAGCAATTATACCAACGATGCTTCTAAATTTAGTTATTCTTTTGACCAATCACAATTACCATCAGATGTTTCCAATAATGTTGTTCAATTATGGAAAATAACAACTGGGGTAAATCTATTATCTCAACCAAACACATTTTTCACCAGTGATAATGAAAGTGTTGACTTCGTTGAAAATAATATTGTTTTATATAATACTACTCCTAATTTTAATCAAACTGTTCGTGAGTTAAGACAATACTTAAAAACAAAAACTTTAACTGACTTAAGTTTTAATTCTGAATTAATATCTAAAGGGTGGACGTCAGAATTATCTGATAATAACAGTAACTTAGTTTCATCGTCTAATGCTGCTTATGCAAGTATAAATAGATTTCCAAATTATGATGAAGATATTTTTAATGAATATATAAAAAATGATAGTGACATTTCAATAAACTATACAATTAACTTTACAACTAAAACTCAGGCTAGTGAGTCATCTCAATTAAATGATTTATGTGAATTTATATATAATTATAGTGACAATCCTAATGTAAATTATAAAACAACAATTTCAGATTTTGAAATGGATGTAATACGAACAGAATCAGATACCATATCAATAAGTGTAGTTCCAACATCTGATTATACTTTTAGAGTTAATAGTGGATATTCAACGTCTACCCACGAGGTTATTATGTATACTACTACAAAAAAATATATTTGTAAATTTAATATACCATTTGCACAATATATCAATTATAAGATAATAACGCCCAATATTACATCATTAACAAATAATTATGCGATTAGAAAAAAATCAGATGGAGCAATTATTAGAACTAATTTAAGTAGAGATATACGAACTCCAAATGGAACAACAACTAATTTCTATACACAATCCTATGAAACAATATCTCCAACAAATCCATCTCATTTTTTAACATTTTCAGGGGTATTAAATAAAAATGACTTTAAAGAATTATTAGTTACAACACAATCGAAAAATATGAATACTAATGAATGGTCAAATATTTCTAACACTGTCTCAGGAAGTGTTTATTATACTTATTATGATACTGATTATAATCCAGTTGAACCAATTGTTAATAATATAAATGATACTTTGTTGCCTGGTCAAGCTGATATAGAAACCACATTAATTAAAGCAAATCAAATCAGTATTACTTTAGATAAACCTTATTATTATATTCCTCTTGTTATGGATTATGCATCACAAGTATTTTCTTTGAAGACATTTAATACAACAAGTAGTAGAACAGATTTATCTAGTAAAACTTCATTAGTATCAATTAATACAGATGGTGCCACACAATTAAATAATAAATTTTTAGATATAAATAATTTATATAACACTATTAATTCAGGAAGTTGGGAAACACCGACAAATTATAGCATAGTTAGTTCGATAGATGGTAATGATATTACTATTAAGGTTGTTAAAACAACAGACCCTAATAATGCGGTATTTACTATTGGAATAAATGATAACTATATTTATGTTGGCGAATTTTTAATTTCTAACATTAAAAAGGATGTTATTAGAATGAGGGAAACTATTGGCTCTACATATACAGAAACGTTTATGGAATGTGAACCAAATATCCCATCAATAACTATGAAAAATGGTGTTTATGTAGATAAAGCTAATACTAGTTCTGTAATTCCACTCGGTTCATATCAATTATTTAATTTGAAAAATGATTTATTAGCATGGAATTTGGTAGATAATACACTTGGAACTGCTAGCGAAATAACTACATTAGGTCCTTACCAATATACCAATAGTGATTTATATAGTAGAACATTTTCTTTGAATAGATATAGAGGCCATGGTCATCCTTCTACAACATCAAGTACAAGTATTAATCAATATTATAACATAGTTAGACCTGCAATCAATGCTACTTTTACTATTACAAAAAATAGTAATTCATTGTCTCAGACATTTAATAATATATATTCAGGAGCTGTATTCAATTTAAATGACCTAAAGAGAAATGTTAGTGATACTAATCCATCAGATATTGGATTACAAATTACATTTAATTTTTCTATGCCAAACTCTTCTGAATCAAGAAGTAAAGCAATTAATGTAGTAGGCGATGATGTAATAATAACAATAACTAATCCATTGGGTCCAGAAAGTTTTGCTGACCAATCACCAGGCGCCTCGTTAAATCCAGCATTGTATCCATTAAATAAAACATTAAAAGATTATGATTTAATCAAATTTAGTGGTGATAATTCAATTAGATATTTAGATGGTCCTATGAAAATTAGAAGTTCAAGAATTAAGTTAAAGTCAAATAATTTAAATAATTCTTTTACTCAAAACTCTATGGTCTATTCAATTAAATGGGTACAAGATGCTGGAGAAACAATTGTTATTGTTACAAAAGCTAAAACTGCTACAACTGCTCCATCTAATTTCTTAAATTTTGTTGGAAATCCTGAGTCAATTATTGGAGCTATTGGAGGGCCTTCATATACTCGTATTGATGCTTCTACTCACGAATTAAATTTAGAAAGAGCACAAAATGAAGGTGTGAATATAGGTGTTCATAATATTAAATTAAAAACAGATGTACCAACTTCTAATAAAGTTCATTATTATGTTTCTGTACCACCTTATTATAAGTATGAAACAATGGGAATTGGTAATAACATTTCTATTCCATATAATTATTCTGCTGGTGATTTTTCAGGAAATCGTATTGTAAAATATATGCCAAATATTAATATTATAACAGATGTAAGTGGTTGTGTTAATCCATTTACTAATATAACATATAAAGATGTAGCATATAATTCATATAATGTAACAGTTGATACCAGTAATAACTTAGTTAATAATATGAAAATGAAAATAGTTTCTAATAGTATAAGAAAACAAAAAGATTTAGTATATAATGCGAATGCAGATAAGAAATTTATAAGCTTTTTTGGAAGTAAAATGATAGTTGATTTATATAAGAGCAATGGATATTTTATTAAAAATGTATATAACAATTATATAACATCATTAGTTAATGATTTATCAAGTAATATGACTTTAGTATCATCGAATATAAACAGTGGTATTAAATTTATGGTAAGACAACCGATAAGTGTTATCGGATATTCATCAAATGAAACAGATGCTGAAAATGAATCTTTTTACAATACATCAGATAAAAACAAATGGTTTCCATTTAAATTTACATTAACTAATGTGAATATGGTTCGTTCAGAAATGACCTTTAATATGTTAGCTGGTCCTGGTTCATACCCAATCTTATACACTGTTAAGAATAATTTGTCTTATGCAAACCCAGAAGTGTTATATAGAAGAGTATATAAATACGAAAATAACACAGCAGTAGACTTTGATGCTACAACTTTAAGAACAAACTTAACTTTTTCATCAAGGCAATACGTAGATATTCAAGTTCCAAGTATTACAACAGGTGTTGATTTTAATTCTAATATGTTTGATAATTTATTAAATGCAATTGAAGTAAATTCGTTATCATGGCAAAATGATACAGACTTTGTAAATGATATTGGTAATGCTACATTTACATTATTATATGGAAACTCAACAATTGCGAATACATTTAGACGAGAATTATTTTATGCTAATAACGGTGAAACAGTATTTACATTAATAACTTACAAACCTTTAATGGTTATGAATAATCAAATAGGTATGCCAGTATTTAGTATTTTATGGAATGGTTTTACAAAGACTCCACAAGTCTTAACTGAAGCAATAAATTTACAACCAGAAAGAAGCAGTTATTTAGTAACAGAATCAACATTAACAACTGATTTGGCAAAACATACTTTATTGAAGCTATAAATATAATAAAATAAAACAACTTAAAGAGATAATATATATATAATATGTAAGGTTTCATACAGCACCAAAATTTGTTGATGTATCAGCGTTGGTTCGAATCCAACTCCAGTGTAAAAGCTGGATGGCCGAGTGGTCTAAGGCGCAAAAAAAATGAAACCTGAACCAAACGACAGTTTCCCATAGCGGCCATTGGGTTAGTCTTGAGAACTATTGTGCCACGCACGCGCAGGTTCGAGTCCTGCAACTGTCGTATTTGTGACGGCTTCCCATAGCGGCTATTGGGATAGACTAGAAATCTATTGTGCCACGCACGCGCAGGTTCGAGTCCTGCAGTCGTCGAAAAGATAAATATCATCTTACAGCAATTATGGAAATGAATATTCAACATTTAAAAGATGATAGTATTAAAGCTCATATAGCTCAGTTGGTTAGAGCATCGGTCTTATGAGCCGAAGGCCTGCGGTTCGAGCCCGCATTTGAGCATTATATAATACAAAATTGGAATACTTTTTGTATTATAATTTAGAACAATATATTTGGCTCTACCTTTTTTAAAGGTAGAATATATGAAGACAAGAAGAAGAATACCAAAAATAAAGAACAATTTGGTTACAATTAAGAAGTCGAAAATTGAAGGCTTAGGAGTGTTTGCTTTGGTCGATATTCCTGCTGGCACTAAAATCGCTGACTATTATGGTAAGGAAATGAAATGGAAAACATTTAAAAATCGTTACGGAGATTATAAATCAAATTCTCTCCATACTTATCCAATGAGACGTATTTGGAAAATTTTGGTAGCTAAAGAACAGCCATATAAGAGCAAAAATTTAACTAATTATATTAACGAAATCCCAGGAAAGTCAAATTGTGAGCTTAAATTACGCGCACTTTATGCAAAAAAAGACATCAAAAAAGGTGACGAATTATTACTTGATTATCCGAAAGATTATAACAGATTTTGGCTCGATAAATCTAAAACCAGAAAAAATAAATAATAAATTAAAACTACTTAAAGACAACTTATATATATAATATGTAAGGTTCCATACAGCAATTATTTTAAAAAAAATTTTTTAAAAGGAACCTGTATTAAAGCACGGATGGCCGAGTGGTCTAAGGCGGTGGACTTAAGACCCACTATCGTAAGATGCGAGGGTTCAAACCCCTCTCCGTGTATTTATATTATTTAAAACAACTTAAATATATAATATGTAGGGAAACCCCTAGGATACCGCACATTTTTCTTTTTATTATTTTATATACTCGTGGTCTTATTTAAAAGTGCGCACCCGGATAAAATAAGTTCTGGTTTAATTAAGACGATTATTAACTTCGGTTAATTGAAAACGAGTTGGTATCCTTTACAGCAATTTTCCGATGATAAACATCAATATGTATAGCTACTTTTATTAAGGCTTAATTGCTTTAATAATATGAACGGTTCTAGTATTTTATCTCAGTTGTGAAATCCGCAGCAAGTTATTGTTGGTAGCCAATAATGAGACTGATCCATTACAGCAATCTTTAATTTAATATTGATTAAGATGATAAGCTCTTATTATTCAGAAATGAATAATTTGGCAATTAACTGTTTCTTATTATAGATTTTAAAGGTGAAGTGCACTTTAGGGTGGAGATCATTTTTGAGGTTGAATTATAAGAGACCAAATGTTATTATAATACATTTGCTTTTATCTAGTTCATTAATTTGGTCTAGTTTAATTGATAGAGCGTTTTGTGTATTTTGGCGAGACAAATAAATACATTTAGGTCTTATAATCTAGTGGTTATGATTAGAGGCTTTGAACCTTGCAACCTGGGTTCAAATCCCAGTAAGACCTTTATTTAATATGTATTATTCAAATACTTATTAAATTAGTGATATTTACGAGTTTTTCTATTGCGTCTTTTTTTTCTTCTTGTATTACCTCCTATTTTTTTAATTGTAAAGTATGGTTCTCTCGGATTTATCGTCATATTATAGAAATTTGGTGTTTCAGTTGCAACTTCAACAATTCCATTAACTCTTTTAAATAATAGCTCTGGAGTTGAACTATTATTATCAAAAATATATAATTCATTCGCATTTTCTGTTAATGATTTATTTGATATTAAATAATAAGATGCTATTCCATTAGATGCGGTCTTTTCCATAAAATTTTTATAAGCTCCTTCAATCATAGAAGATGACATTGGTTCTCTATCTCTTTCAATTGTATTTCTCATTGCTGCTCTCTCTAGACAATTTTCGAGAGAAGTGTAAACAATTATAAAAATCTGTTGATATGCTGCCAATTTAGTTGCATCTAATACATTTTCAACAACATCTTTCATTCGACCTGTAGTATCAAATAAAATATTCATACGTTCAGCAATTGCCATTTCTGTCAACTGTTTTGCGAATCGTTTTAAATTTCCAATTATTCCAAATCCTGCCAATGAAGAATTACCTGGAAAACATCTAATACAAATCTTTTTAATTTCATCTAAATCAATATTCACATAATTATTAATATCGAATGATTTTTTTATCGTTGACTTACCTGCTCCAGGAGGTCCCATCATAATATAAACTTTCGGAAATTCAACACTTGTACCCTTTTTAAGTTGATTATATATAAAATTCAAAAATGTCTGACCTTTTAATCCTTCACTATCAGTTTCACAAGGCGGCAAACTAGGGTCTGAAACATATTCTGAACCCGGAATAGACTCAGGAACAGCAGACATTTTTGCTTTTTTAGGTCTTCTTATAGGTTCATCAGATAATTCAGCTGGTATATTTTCGACAGGAGTTTCAATAGGATTATTTCGTGTACTTCGACTTACCGACATATATTATATTAATACTAAAATTTGTATCTTCTTGTTTTTTTCTGTGCTTAATCGTTTTTCTTCTTCTAGTTCTTCTTTTTCCTCCTGTAAAAGTTTTTTTTAATATAAGGTGAGTGTGACATAATATTCATGTTATAAAATCCGGAAAAATCAGTTGCGAATTCTATATTCTCTCCAACTTTCTTATATAACAACTGTGGTTCTTGACCATCTTGTTCGTTATTATATAAAAAAACCGCATTTGCTTTCACTGGATAATCAAGCAAAAATATTGACGCTGTTCCTTTTGGTTTCATAAATCCATCATAAATTTTAGCTGCTATATCAAGTGGTAATTCTATACGTCCAGATTGAGAAGACTTGAGATATTCATTTCTACTTTGAACTCTTCTTTGACATGTCTCGAGAGAAGCATAAATTATTGCAAAAAAAGATTTGTAATCAAACTGTTTAGATTGATAAAGAATATCACTAACAGCTCTAAAATTTTGACCAGTAGTATCAAATATAATATTATATCCTTGTTCGAGAGAAAAATCAGAAATTCTCTTGTTAAAATTATTAGTAATAGCTGACATTGTTTTATCATCAGGAAAAGTAACGCCTTGTGACATGAGAATTGTTCTTATTTCATCTGGATCAATATTTATGTATTTATCGATTTTAAATTCTGTTATCAAATTTGATTTCACAGTTGATTTGCCACAACCAGGAGGACCACATAATATTAAAATTTTTGGTTCAATATTTCTCTCTAAAGAAGTATCAGACCTTAATTGTTGTAAAATTATTTCATCATAAGGTATTTTACCAAATGTAGGGGGCTCACACTTAGATGGTTTTTAAATCTTTAATAATTGTTTACCTTCTCTCAAATCCATTTATATAATAATCAAACATTTTCTTCTGCTAATCTTATTTCTGATTTACACTTTATCTCTTCGTCAATTATTGTAAGAGGAATAGGTTTTATTCTCTGAGATGATATTATTTTTTTTCTAATATTATATAATCTACGATTGTTATCTTTCAATGTATATGTATTTATGTAAAATCTAAAACATCCACATAATAATATAATTGAACTACAAGAAGAAAAAGCAATAATTAATAATATTGTATTTATCTCCATATTATATTTTATTTAATAAAATTTTTAATATTTAATTTTATATGAAATGAAATATAATATACTAAAACTACTTAAAGAGAAAATAATACTATAATATGTAAAGGATTCATATAGCAATTTTTGAACGCATTTTAAGCGGTAGGTCGTGGGTTCGATTCCCACTAGAAACTTATGTTTTTATAGCTCAGTGGTAGAGCAACGTATCACCCGAAAGGGGGGAATCCTGTAATTATACCCAATTAACACAGTCGGTAGTGTGTCAGCCTTTTAAGCTGAAGGTCGAGGGTTCGAGTCCCTCATTGGGTATTATTTTATTTTACATTATTTAAATACTTATTTCAAAGTAATTATTTAAAACAACTTAAAAATATTCAAATTATTTTACATATGGTGCACGGCAATTATTACGGAGTCCAATACGAAATTTATCTCAATAAAAAGTTAGATCTTTTCAACAATATTTTACCCATTTGCATTGATGTTAGAAAAATGATTTCCCTTGAGAAAGTAGATAAAAATTCTGACCAATATAAATTAGTAATTATTCCTTATAGAGAGCTTGACAAACGTTTTGAAAAAAGAGAAAATGTTCATAAATATGTAGAAAACCTAGATAAACTATCATATCGCAGTTTTGAATATGATAGAAAATCTCACTCAGAAGTATTCAAATATTATGATGTTAAAATGTATAAATCTTTAATAAAATATAATGATCAACATGTGGCTTATACACAAGAACAGCTTAAAGAATGTAAAAAAAGATTTGAAGATATAAAAGATATGTACGATTCTGAAGATTTTTGGAATAAATCTAATGAAGAAAGAAAAGAGATTGATATTGAACAAGGAAAACTTAGACAAATATTAAACATTCAAAATGTCATATCAAATCCTGAATATTTTGATGAAATTAAACAAATTGAAAAAGAATTAACATATATTGAATTGACAGATGGAGAGAAAGAGTTAATTAATAAAGTTTTATCCCATCCAAAGCTTGAAGGTTCGATTTATTGTCATGGTATTAATTTAATCGAAGGTTTTTTTTAAAATTGAATAATAAAAAGTATATAAAAATAATTGCATAACTAAAATTAAAAGCTAATATGTCAAAAACAATTATTTTACCTACTTGTGGCGGATTACATTTTGGAGCTGCTTCAGAATTAAAACATTTTGAAAATTGCTATTTTGAGGAAATTCATTCTGAAACTAATTTTATTAATAAAGCAATAATTCATACTATTAAATATGAACCAGATGGAACATACTGGACTACTGATGGATATGCCGGAAATTGTTGGACAGCACATGTAACAGATTCTCGAGATGATGCATATCCTATGATTATTTATATTTTTAGAAATTAGGTGATCTTATTGTTCATTATGAAAAAGAAGGATTCAAATTTGTAAATACAAATGCAGAAAAATAATATCTATATGAAAAACAACTTAAAGACAACTCACTTATATAAATTATGGGAATCCACAAAAAGCTGCAGATTGGGGAAGAGGAAACCCATTTGGCTCATAACCAAAAGATCATCAGAACGAAACTGATATCTGCTATAAAATGGGACCATAGTTTAGTGGTAGAATAGGTGCCTTGGGCACTACGTTTTGCGATTCTCAATGGTCCCCTTTGTTTTCTTACAGCAATTTTTGATAATGATTCTGTTAAATCTTTAAAAGAAAACAGTAAATAATGGTCTCGTAGCTCAGTCGGTAGAGCATCAGGCTGTTAACCTGAGGGTCAACGGTTCAATCCCGTTCGAGACCGCTTTTAATATAAATATTTTAAAATACTTATATTAAACATAATATGTAATATTAATTATGATAGCTATTTTCTCTCTATTTATCGTTTTACAATCTATCTTTGCACAAGAAAAATTCAATGTATTCAAGTCTTATGCTGATGCAAATATAAAACCTCCACAATATTCTCGAGAGAAAAAACATTTACGTCATTCTATCGAAGAATACTTAGATACAAGACAACGGAAAATGTATAAAATTAGATACAGTCGCGATTCACCAGATGTTATGTTTGACAAAAATTGGAGTGGCTTCAACAAAAAGACTCTATTAAATAAATAATAACATATTAAATATTTCTATAATATTAAAATATGAGACAATCAGTCATCAAAATAGGAATAGATAATTTTTTAAATACCATCAAATTCAATGAAGAATATTATTCAATATATAATAATATTTTTAACGAAACTGTCAGATTAGATAAAGAAATGTTTATTTTTTTTATTTTGCAGGCTGCATCACATACTAAATTTCATGGTTATTTTGATGAACTTTATGTTGATGTAATTAAACGAAGATCAGACTACATAAGATATATAATTTATAACTTTAAAATTGCATTTCTTGGCGAGCCTACTAGAGCTAATAAAATTTATAAATTGTTTTGTTGTGGTAAACCAACAGAGAGAGAAATATATTTTCATCGCAAAATTTCTCTCGTTGATTTTGATAAATTAATCAATAGTTATTTTGATTTAAATAATAATACAAAAAAAAGTGATTTTATTGATGTTTGTGAGAGTATTTATAATTATCGAACTTCTCAAATATTAAACAAACCAGTTGAAATAAAAATTAAAAAAAAAGTACAATTTTCTAATAAATCAATTCAAATTAGCTCATAAAATTATTTATTTTTATTTTGTATTCTTCTGACTCAATATATGCTATCCAATCTTTAGGTATAGTTCTTATAGCTGATTTATCTTCATTGCTTCCCATTCTATAATCTCGTATTACCAAAGTCTGACCAACTATGCTGTCAAATATGCCATCGAATACAGTTCCGTCTTTTTTATAAAAAGTATAAAATTTGTTTGAATCTAAATTTTCTAGTTTTAGCTTCCTATAAGTATAACTTTGTTCATTCATTTTTAAATTATCATACTTTTATTATTTCAAATACTTTTCAATTTTAATTATAAAACAACTTAAAAATAAAATATTATGATGTATTATAAGATGAATATATTTATAAAAACTTTAACGGGAAAAACCATCACACTAGAGGTTGAACCAGGTGACACAATTGAAAATGTAAAAGCTAAGATTCAAGACAAAGAAGGTAAACAATAAATGCCTAGAAAAGTCACAATCCATAATTATTTTGGCTCTGATTATGGATAAAGTTTTAGAATCCAAATCCACCTTTCAAAAGGTGGAGCCAAACTTATATGATTAGGTTTTGCTCCACTTTTCCAAAAGTGGAAATTCAGTGGCTAGTGTTTGTTCAGAACAAACGCAACATACCTTATAATGTCGGGAAACCCCTTAGAGCTCAGGATACGTCTTATTATTTGGAAACATTTAATAATAGACAGGGTAATGACCTCGTTTATCGTAATAACTCTTGAGATTGGGCAATCCGCGGGTAAAATACCTAAATCCGTTATGATTAGGACATGGTATTCCTTCAACGACCGCACGGGTATGGGCTTGAGAGGTCTAATCAACCTTAATGATAGCTTAAGATACAGTCTAATCCTTACGAGAAATCGTAAGGCGGGAATGATTCCCCCTGACCAACAACGTCTAATTTTCGCCGGTAAACAATTAGAAGACGGTAGAACGCTCTCTGACTATAACGTGCAGAAAGAATCGACACTTCATTTAGTCCTGAGGCTTCGTGGAGGTGTTTTTTAAAGTGTAAACTACACTCCTTTTAGTTAATCAACCTTATTACCATTTAGTTTTTTATAAATCTTAGGATTTATAAATGATAATATTTGACGCGTAATATGACATAAATTGCATCCACATTCTGGTTCATCCTCATCTGACAATTCTTGCCATCCATTTTCTTCATCTATTTTTTCTTTAATACTTTCATTTTCAATAGTACCATCAATAATTGGTGGATGAATTATCTCAAAAAACTCCTGACATATTTCCAAAAACACTTTTATATTCATTAATAATACTGAATATAAAATACTTTTAAGCCTTTTGAAACATTCTAATACATTCCCATATTTTAGCTGATTCATCAAATGAAAAAACACCCCTCTTTTGTGCTAAAGATAAAAAATTAACCATAACATTCAAAGCTGTATTTTCATCCCTAATTGGAATATCAACCAATTTAATTTCGGATTTTTGTGGTGGAATAGGCATATTTTCGGTCAAAACAATATTTTCATCCATTTTATAATTACTTTTTTACAATAGTTTTTAAGCTTTTATATCTTCAATTTATTTTTATTTGAAATAATTATATTTATATATCCTTCTTTTTAAGCAACGCATAAATATATCCAAACTTTTTATTTATAATTTTTTTATTATGTCTACGCATTCTTTGAAGAACATCAATCATTTCTTTTTCTAATGACTCTAACTGTTGTAAGTCATCTTCTTCAACGTATTCATGTGAACAAATACTCTTCATATATTCATAATTTTCAAATCTCTTTTTAACATCATCAGATTGAATTGGCTCAAATAAAAAACCATTTTTACCACATAATCTTTCATCATTTCGACAATGAACAGCTAGATTTTTATTAAGTGTTTTTTCGTTATTAATATAAACGGTGTCTTGAAACATATTGCATAACCCAAGAAAAGGAGAATTATTATTTGGAATGAAATGCTTACATTTTGAACATTCTGGTGTAAAACCACAAACCAAACCTAATAATGATAATATATAAAAAATATGAATCATTTATATATAATATAAATATCTTTAAGTGTTTTTAAATTTTATTGCAATTCTTTAAGTAGTTTAACATATTATTTATCTTTAAGTATGCTTACAAAACATTATTTTATTATAAACACATTTAAAGGTATCTATTGTTATAAATATAACAATGAATACACACGATAACATGCTGTCAACTGATCCAGTTCTAAATTCAACTATTGCCAATAAAGGTTTTGCTATTTTAGATGCTACATTCAAAGAAAAAGGTTGGGACCTCATTAAAAATGAAATTAATTGGATTTCTTACACTAAATTTGGTAACGAATGCACATTTTTTGATATTAAAATTTTACCTGATAAAGTTGTTGTCAGTGTGCCAATTAAAAATTCCACTTATCAATATGTCACATCATTTAAGGGTTATTATGAAGCTAGTGAATTCGTTGAACAAAAATTAATCGATTATGTAGAAGAAAAAAAAATTGATTTTGATAAATCATATTAATTATAAAGCATAATATCTATACAATCAAAAATGGCCAACCTTATTGATATTACTACTAACATTTTGTCTCAAAACACAGTTTGCTTTGAGACGAGAAATATTAATATTGAACAAATTCCTATTCCAATTGATGATGCTAAATTTGGAATACTTAATTTTACTGCTGTTACTACTGGAGAAACTGTCGAAGAACTTGACTTCTTACTTGTTGTCGATTGCTCTGGTTCTATGTCTGATGCATGTGCCGACGGACGAAGCAAAATGCAGCATATTATTCATACTTTAAAAAATATGATATTATTCTTCCACGAGCATCCTAGCACAAAAATTAATGTAACTATAAATGCATTTGATACCATTATTTATCCAATTGTTTCCAGAACAAAAATTACCGATGAAAATTTGAATGAAATCATCGCCAAGGTCGAAAAGATTAAACCTCGCGGAAGCACCAACATTGAATTCGCTTTGAGACAATCCTCAGAAGAAATTACCAGATTGAAGACCGAGTTCCCCAGCAACATTATCAATCATATATTTATGACTGATGGAGAAGCTACCGACGGCTCTAAAGATATTCAACTATTACAGAGCATTATCAATCCTGATATCACAAACGCTTTCATCGGATTTGGAGTAGAACATGACGCAGCATTACTTAACGGCATCAGCTCCGTCGGAAAGAGTGCGTATTACTTCATTGACAAACTAGAAAGCGCTGGTCTTGTTTACGGTGAGATTCTGCACGGAATCGTCTATAAATTATTGACTGATTCCGAAATCATTATTGAAAATGGTCTTATCTACGATTTTAAAACTAATACATGGGTCGATAAATTGAAAATCGGAGATATTGTCAGCGAAGCTAATAAAACTTATAATATTGCCTCATCTAACCCTGACGAATGCAAAGTTAATATCAAGGGAACTATGGGAGATTTAGTAATTCTATTCCCTTCGACGCATATTGAAAGTGCTGATTTATCGACACAAATCTACAGACAGCGCACACTTCAGCTCCTCTATGAAGTAAATGACTTCTGCGCTAGAAGAAGACAACACGATAACAGAGAAGACACGCATCTATTCTTGCATCTTATTCACAACAGAACAGATGCAGTGTCTCAAGCCCTCAATGAAGAAAAGAAAGTTTTAAAGTTGAAAATGGCTAACTTCATTGAAGAAGTCAAGAAATATATGATGGATAATAATTTAGAAAACGATAAAGTTCTTAAAAATTTATGTGATGACATCTATATTTGCTTGAGAACATTCGGAACTAAGTTTGGAACTATGTATTGCACAGCCAGACAAACTTCTCAAGGAACACAAAGACAATACACAGTTTCATCATTGGGAGTGACAGATGATAATACTAATGTTACTATCCGAAGAAGAGCATTGACACCTGCTATTCCCATATTACAAAGAATGACTAATAATGTAGTCGATTTCAATGATATTCCTGATGAATTTGATATGCATATTCTAAATCATACTATGTCAGATTTTGCCGATACACCATACTTAACACCACAAGCTACCCAACTTATGCGAGAAATTAGCAGACATTCTAATGACGAATATGAAGATGAAGATGAAGATGAAGATGAATATGAAGATGAAATTCTCACTCAAGAAATCTATTAGAAAAATTAAATAAAAATTTGATAAAAAATATATAATTTTTTTCTCTTTAACCAAAGGTCTTAAGCTTCCATGAAACTTAAGCCTGAGCCTTGGAGATTCGCTTTAAGTATCTTTTTGATTTTATTATATAAAAATGGTTGATTTCGAAAAATGAAAAGTATTTGAACTTTTTCAAAATGGACAAAAAAAATGTCCAAAATTGACTTGCCCAAAACACTCTTACTGAGAAAAATTTTTGTCTTGATAATGAAAATTTATCATCACAAATTAAACCAAATATTTTTATTTTGTTATGATATTTTTTTTATATTTTTCGAAAAAAACTTAAAAATATTTTCCAAACGGAAACAAATGGAAACTTTAGGAAACCAAAAGTTGCAAAAAAGTTGCACAAATTTCTATTGTGAATATTGTCATTATAATACATCACGTAAAAGTAGCTATGATAAACATTTATTAACCGTAAAACATACAAAAGTTGCAATTGGAAACAATTTTGCAACTTTGGAAACGGATAGTTGCAAAAAGTTGCAAAACTCTTTTTATTCATGTGGAAATTGTCAAAAAGAATTTTCAAATCGTTCTGGTCTATGGAAACATAAACAAAAGTGCAATTCTAATATAGAACCCACTAAAAAACTTACCGAATTAGATAAAGATGAACTTATTATTACTCTTTTAAAGCAAAATGCAGACATTATTAAAGGTCAACAAGATATAATGATTAAATTAACAGAGAATGGAATAACAAATACAAATACAAATAATAGCCATAATACAAATACCAATTCTAATAACAAAGCATTTAACCTTAATTTCTTTTTAAATGAGACTTGTAAAAATGCTATGAATATCACAGATTTTGTTGATTCCATAAAATTACAGCTTAGTGATTTAATGGAAGTAGGCGAACTTGGTTATGTAGAGGGTATTTCTAAAATAATTGTAAAAAACTTAAATAACTTGGATGAGACGGAAAGGCCAATACACTGCACAGATAAGAAACGAGAAACAATGTACGTAAAAGATGAAGGCGAATGGAATAAAGAAGATGAGAAGAAAACCAAGTTAAAGAAAGCTATTAACAAAATAGCAGACAAAAACATAAGATTACTTCCACAGTTTCGAGAGAAATATCCTGAATATAACAATTCTTCTTCGAAACATTCAGACGTTCATGATAAGCTAGTAATTGAAGTTATGGAAACTGCAGATGATAAGAAAGAAAAAATCATCCATAATATTTCTAAGGCTACGACTATTAAGTAGGCTGGCAATTTTGCTGTAAAATTTACCTCAAAATTGCTAATATATTATGATTGGTATGTATTTTGTTTTTGCAATTCTGTTTGTAATTCACTTAATATTGGGAATTCATTTGGATTTATATTCTCGGTCAAAAAAGACGGTTGAGATTCTAATGGATTGTCATTTATTCCCCATAAATACTGCCAAACATCGCTTACAAATGGAGGCTTATCTTTTACACGTAATCTATAAGCACATGAATAATCTGGTTTTGCAGCTATTCCACCACATGGATTGCAAGGTTTATTCAAAAAAGTAAACCCAGGAATAATTTTTTCCAAATCATTATAATCAACAGGCGTTGTCTTTTCAGTTTGTTCTCCAAATATTCCACCTTTTCCGGTATATCTTATTCTCTCTAATGTTGGATTATTTTCATCCTTCATATTACATTTAATAACATCATCAACTCGATTACCTATTAATCCTACCTCATAAGGATAATTACCAAATCCACTTGGGAGTTCCTCCATTTTATTACCTGATGGATCTTTCACTAATACTCCATGTAATAAGAATTGACCTTCTTTGGTTTGATAAGAGAGAACTCTTAATATAGCTGCCTCATTATAAACGCGTCTTGCATAATTAGTTGCCTGCTGAGGAACTGTTCTTATATAAGGATTTCTATTAACAGCTTCTTCATAAAGATCTATTACTTTTTGAGACCATGGCCACATACCATTTTTATTGAAATAATCTAATTCTTCTTGAGATGCCTGTGAATTAATTACATTCATATCAAAAACCTTTTGTTTATTTATGGTGCTTTGAATCAATAAGAAGTCTCTTTCAGAATCAGTAGTAAAATTTTCTCTCGAAAGTCGAGAGAATCTATATAAAATTAATATGGTTAAACCGGCAATTAATCCATACATTCTATTATTTGCATAAACTAATAAAACGGATACAATCAAAATTAAGTTTCCTAAAAGTGTATTGAATAATGATACAAATACTTCAGGAATAAAATATAGAATTAACCATATTGCAATTAATATTGTTAGTATTCCGATAATTTTGGTTTTATTTTCATCATTAAATATATTTTTAAACTTCATATATTATTAAATTATTTTTTATAATTGAATAATATATATGCGTAAGACTAGAAAAATAAATAGAAAAAGAAATAAAACAAAAAAATGTGTTTATACCGATGAGGCAAAACGAATAATTAGAGAGATGAAAATATTGAAAAAAAAATATAACACAAGAAAGAACAAATCTACTTAAATTCCTGTTGATCCAAATCCGCCTTCTCCGCGAACCGTTTTTTCACCTAAATCTTCTATCGAATGAACTAGCTGAACAATGATGGGTATTAAGTTTGGAGCGCAAATCTGTAGATGTCTATCAAATTTATTAATTATTATCGAATGTTCATATGGAACATCAAACATACCCATTAAATGGCCTCTATAGCCAGCATCAATAATGCCGACATTATTCGCAAGACGAATTCTGGTTTTTGAAATACTTGACCTTGGGTATATATAGAAACCGGTATTATAACAAATATCATTATATTTTACTATTTCGGCAGCACAAATGACTTGATAATCTACTTTTTGTGCGCCGTGAATACTTAGTATATATAATCTTTGTTCATTTGGACATAACAAATCAAATCCAGCGTCAATATGGTCAATATTATTATGTAATTTTAAATGATGTTGATAAATATGTTGTTCATATTTATGTTTTAATTCATTATCACTTGAATCAATAAATATTTTTAAACGCATAAATTTATTATATTTATGCAATAAATCCTCTTCTAAATCATATAAATAAAATTCTGGCTCTGAATCGATTTCTGACATTATATTATTAACTATCACTTTCATTTTAAATTATTTTTCAATTTTTTAATAAATATACTTTATAATATATGAAAGAATTACCTCGTTTAGAATTGACAGAAGACCCCAATAAAAACAACAATTTTATTATTTTCCGTCATGGTTCAAAAGGTAAAAAAGTAAGTTCAGTTACAAAAAATGTTAAGAGAAGACCAATAAAGAAGAGAAGTACGAAAAAGAGAAGAAGTTCAAAATCGAGAAAAGGTTTTTTTAATATATTCTAAAAAATATATAAAAGTATTATCTTCTATATATTTATAATGTTTACATTTGGAGTAATATTTGCATTTTTGTTTCTCTCTAGTTATATTGATGGGTTTCAATATACAAATGAAGCTTTGTTAGATCAAGTGACGGAGATGCCAGGTTTACAATGGAAACCAAATTTCAATCAGTTTAGCGGTTATTTGAACTTAAAAGATACCCATAAATTTATCCATTATTGGTTGGTTGAGGCAGAGGCTTCGCCAGAAACTGCACCACTAGTATTTTGGACAAATGGTGGGCCGGGGTGCTCGGGTTTGATTGGATTTATGACTGAGCAGGGTCCTTTCAGACCGGATGCTGACGGTAATATCGAGCCAAATCCGTTTGCTTGGAATAAAATTGCGAATATGGTGTTCTTGGAGCAACCTGTCGGAGTTGGATTCTCCTATTCTTATGTCAAAGACGATTATAAGATTGGTGATGAACAGGCTGCTCAAGATAATTTGGCCACCATTCTTGCGTTTTTTGATAAGTATCCGCATTTTAATCACACAGCATTATACATCACATCCGAATCTTATGGCGGTCATTATATGCCTACATGGGCCGACGCCATTATTAAATATAATGATGCTCAGACTTATTCTCAAGACCGCATCAACTTCAAAGGATTTGCAGTCGGAAACCCTTACACCGATTATTACTCTGGAGTCGGCGCTCAAATGGAAACCTATTGGGGAAAACAATTGCTTCCTAAACCTTTGTGGGACACCTATATCGCTAATGGATGTACTGATCCTGTTCAACAACTCAACAACTCCGTCTGTTCGCTCCTATTATTCGATTTTATGAAGAAAATCGGCAATCTTAACCCTTATGCACTTGATTATCCAGTTTGCTTAACATCTCAACAACGCACTATGCATCAATTCTTATTTGAAGATTTCGGTTATTTATCTTATGAACCTTGTGAAGACAATTATGCATCTAATTATCTCAATAAAATGGACGTCAAAACTGCCCTTCATGTCAAAGGCGATATTGAGTGGGAAGAATGCTCTAGAACTACTAAATACAATTTAGCTGACAAAATGGTCCCGATGGAACATTATTATAAGACGATTTTGAACTCCAAGAGTCATCCTGATTTAAGAGTTCTTGTTTACTCTGGTGATGACGATGGAGTATGCGGCACAATCGGCACTCAACGCTGGATTTATGACCTTGGATTCTCAGTATCTTCATTATGGAACACTTGGTTTAATAGTGACGGACAAACTGCAGGTTATATTACCAAATTTAACACTCCTTTTAGCAAAGATAGTCGCTTCTCTTTTATGACCGTTCATTTTGCAGGCCATGAAGTCCCAACATACAAACCTAAGGAAGCTCTTGAATTATTCGAAAAGTATATCAATAATGCTATCTAATATAATAAAACAGTTTAAATATTTAATTATATATATTTATTATGAATCTAACAAATATATTAAAACAACACGAAAATACAAAATCTAAACCAATAATTGTTATAAACTCATTTAAAACTGTTATGCTTCCACCAGATAAAAAATCCATTATTATCTGTGATATTGACAAAACATTTATTCGACCAGTTCGTGATTATGTTGATATTTATAATCAGATAAAACCTGAATATTCCGATCCAAAAGAACTTGAGCAAACAGTGCTGGATATGTTACATATGTCTCTTAGTGTTGGATTAGTTAAACATACTGACAGCGAAGGTTTCTCTCTAATGTTAGAGAGAATTAATCAACTCGGAGGTAAATTTTTATTTTTAACTGCGCGAGGTCCTGAATCACACGAAAAGACAGTAAGAGATTTGAAAAAGGTTGGTCTCGAAGACCCAGAACAATTTGAAATTCATTATACAAGTAATCGAATAACAAAAGGTAATTACATTAGAAAATATAATTTATTAGAAGGTTATAATCATCATATTTTCATCGATGATTATCCACATTTTTTGGAATCTGCTCTGCAAATTTATCCAAATATGGATTGTTATTTATTTAAATATGATTAGGTTTCATGTTCAATTAAATTTAATGCATCCAAACGATAATAAAAGAAACGATATTTCATTTCTAACTTCTTTTTTTCCCATTGCATATCATCTAATAATTCATTTGCTTTTGATAATACATTTTGGTCGCCACCTAATTCGTTAGCTTTTTTAATAATATTATTGATTTTTTCTACTTCTAAATCAACTGCTTTTACTTGTTTATCATAATTTTCAAATCTTTCTCTCATTTCTGTTATAATTTCAGTGTAAGTTTTTGTAGGCATATCTTCAAATTCCATTATTTCATCAATTGTTGCTTTTTCATATTCTGTGGTTTTCTTCTCATAATCTACACCATAAAATCTCACTGAATTTGTATTAAAATCTAAAATAAATACTAAACCTGAATTTCTACCATTATTTAAGAAATAGCCTGATTCTAAAATATTTATGAAACTATGCTGACAATGACGTGTCAAACAATACCAATCACCTGTATTTTTATTTAATACTTGTAAGTCTGTAAATACTTTACATTTTTCGATAGCTTCTGGTTTTGGTTTATTCTTTGCTTCCGATAAATTTACAAATGCTTCTTGTAACAATTCAATAGAGCCATAATGCTTCATTAATACATAAATCTCTCTAACGAGAATCTGCCAAAGCATATTAGCATCGTACTGAACATGCATTAAACGCACTTTACGACCTATTTTATATCCAAATGAACCTTGTGTTCCCATTTCTTTAATAAGTATAAAAAAATTTTTTATTTTAAATTTATATTTTAAAAATTGTTAAACCCGTGTAACAAACATAGATGATGCGGAATATTCTGTTTTATCCTTGATAATTTTCTTAAGCAAAATCATGGGATAGATATGGACAGACATATAGATAACTTTTTTATTGTACATAACAAATTCTTTTTCCTTATTATCGAAAATTTTTTTTAATAATACTTGATATGATTCAATGTTTGCAATCTTCGCCATCTTATTTTCATGCTTTTATTTATTAAGCAAATTAAATATTTCAATTTTTTTATAAATTAAATTTAATAGCCGCACGAAAACCAAATTCAAATTGCAAACTTGAAAGTATTAGATATAATGTTAGTATATGTAATATAATAAACCAAGAACCAGGGCTATTAAAATCTATTACATAATTTATGAACTGAATTATGTAATTTATATTTCCACTAAATGTCAAATTTAATAGTATGATTAAAATACAAATATGAAAAGCATTGAACGTTATTTGTTTATCAATTTCCGGCATTTTATTTAAATACTATTATCATTATTGATTAATTTTTTATCAATTTTTTTATGAACAAAAAGGTAGACTTTGAGGAATTGGAGAAGGAGGTTGTCTTTGTGGTCCTGATTTTATATACCATTCTGGAGGTGCAACATAAACATTTTGTGTATTGCAACCTGACGCGAAAGATGTAATACTTGTTCCTGCTGCGGCTTGACTTGAACCTGTTTGAACTGCATAAGGGAAAGGTTTTTGAGCACCTACAGGATTGTTGCAACCACGAGTTAAATACAAATTATATTGAGAATAAGAAACTGGTTGATAAAGTGTCTTTGTATAAGGTGCATTACGAGCCATATCATTAAACTTAAATTTAGCAGTTGAACTTCCTCCTGTGCATAATGTAGGACCGCATTTAACAGTGTGACCTTCATAAGTGCCAACATTGTTGACCTTGAGATTGCATGTATTGGCTGCAGCTTTATTTTGAATGTATAGCCATTGACTGGCAGAATCGGTTTGATTTCCGGTGTAGTTTGGTTGAACCCAGTAGTTAGGATATTTGCCATATTTTGCCCATCTATATTTTTTATCCAACATTCCATAATTCGAGAGCACAGATGGTTTGATGTATAAATATTGGGTTCCCATTGTGTCAACAACACGAGAGTTAAGAACTGGCTCAACTGCGGCTTGTTTACTCTGAGCATTAGGCACTGCACCTGTTGATTGAATGTTGTCAGATGTTGAACCAACTAATGTTGCTGAAGGATATTTACCAAATGTTCCTCCGAATCCAATAGGTTGAGTTCCTCTATAAGGTGTACCTGATTTTGACATTTTCATATCTCTACCTACACCACCAATATTTCGATGACCTCCATTGATAGAAAATCCAGCTGGACCATAAGTTTGAATTGCTTCTCTCAAAGCTTCGGTAGCATGACCAAATGGACCTTGAGGCAACCAAACTCCACCTGGAGCTGTTCCTGAACGTTTTGAACCATAATTAATCACTGATTTTCTTTTAAAAGCAGTTAATGACATTATAAAATAGTATGAGATTATTTTAAAAAAATTAATCAGATTAGAATTATACTTCTGTCTTTTGCATCATCAACTAAACATCTAGAGAGAAGCCAAAATAATTTGGTATTTTTTATCGGATGATTATTTAAAACCTTCAATATATCTTCTGAGTGTTTATGATTTATATACTCTGTGTAAAAATCGTTATCTTCCATTATTGTATATATAACCAATAATGCTAAGCTAAAGTAAGCTGTTTTATAATGGACAAATGATGGTAGTTCCTTTATTGCTAGAAGTTCTGGCGAGAGAAAAAAATCAGTTGTTAAATAAGGGCAGCTAATCATAGCCATATTGGAGACTTCGTTTATTTTTGCTACTAATTCGCTGCCTAGGAATGCGAAGGTTTGGTCGTTTATGACAATTATTTCTTCTGGAGCGTAACCTAATATCGTGTGGGATTCTTTGTCGATTAAATGAGATAGCTGCATTACTAGGGAGCGGATCATTTTTGCTGCGTCTGATACTAATAAAGATTTTTTACCATGGGTTTGCTTAATATCATGTTGATATTGGTGAAAGGTTCTTACTTTATCCGCCTTGAAAAAAATGTTCTTGTATGTCTCGTCTGTTGAACCTCCTTTTATTATACGCGTTTTCAATAAGGAATTTATTAAATGATATTGTTGCGTTTTAAATGCTATTCTATAAATATCTCTTTCTTTTGTTATTTTTATGTTGTCATTTAACATTATAACATCCATATTATATCGTATTATTTTCGTTTTAAATGAAAAAAAGAAACAATTAATTAATTTAATTACAATCACAAATTTACTACAATCTACTTTTTCTATTTATTCCTTGATTTCTCCTTCTTCCTTGACTTCGCCTTCTTCTTCAACCTTCAGCGGCTTCTTCACACCTCCGTAATTTCGCTTCTTCATTGGCCGCAATTTAATATCTCCGTAGTCAATCTTCGGTAATTCGGATACTTCTTCGGGAGTTTCATGCTGTCTTTCTCTTGAGTCATCGCGACGTCTTGGAGGAGAGCATGATGGAGTTCTTGCCTCATTAGGTCTTGGCTTCTCGTCTTGTCTTCTGCGGTCATCAGGTCTTCTGCGGTCATCAGGTCTTCTGTAATTATCACTACGTCTTGGATAATCATCACTGCGTCTTGGTCTTTCTCTTGAATCATCGCGACGTCTTGGATAATCATCTCGGCGTCTTGGCTGATATCTTGGTCTGTCGTTTGGCTCCTCCCTATAATTATTAGCTGGTCTGGAAGCTCTATCCTCATCCGAGTCGCACTGCAAAGTCGCTCTTCTTGGAACTACACTTTGAGGAGCAGGATGTCTACGTTCGGCTTCTCTGTAGGCAGAAATCTTCCAAAACCAAGGATCATCATAAATAATTTTAATTTCCTTACCGTTTAATAAGCGTTCCCTGGCTACGCGGGCGTTTTCCGAGTCATTCCAGCGTCGGAAATGAACAAATACGCGGTTAAATTTTTCTCCCTTATCGCTGGCTTTGCTGCTAACGCCAGTAAACTTTGGGACAATGTCAATGCGCTCGAGTGTACCCATGTTTAAGTCATCGAAAATACGGCGAATACGGGACTCGCTGATGTTCGGATAAACACGGGGAATACAGAGGACGGGCACATTGGCTGGTAAAGTTCGGAAGTCAATTTGAGTGGACATCTTGAACCGAAGGTAGTTTCTTAAAGATTGTTTGGGCACTAGGCAAATATGCTGTTGACTTATAAGGCAAAAAGTATTTCAATTTTTTTTATTATATGTCATTTTGACCTTAACTGAAAATTTATAACTACCTAGTGCCTTTTTTTCAGCTCACCTTAAGTAATAGTCAGATAAATTTTTAGTTAATACATTTATCAGGTGCATAATAAAAAAATTGAAATACTTTTAGTTAGGTCAATTAGTTCCATTATTAACCACTTATCAATTTACGAAAATGTCTTCTTTTCAAGCTATCACCTCCGAACACATTAATGCTGCCAATGATATTATGGACTCTTTTCACCATGGAAGATGGACCATTTTAATCGCACAAATGCAGTCCGGTAAGACCTTTACATTCCTACTTTTGGCATATGAATTACTTCGCATTGGACTTATCGACTCAGTCGTTATCTTCAGTGGTAATGCTGAACTTGACCTTAAAAGTCAAATTAAAGACAAGGTCGACGGAAAAGATGCCGAGTTTCACGTCGCTTATATTGAATATTTGATGGATATTCATCAGATTCGTTATCGTGAAGCATGCTCTATTTCTGCGAATATTAAGTCTAAATTTGAAGTGTTCTGGGGTACTGAGCTTAAAAAATACGACAAAACGCCTTCCAAAACCTTATTTATATGGGAAGAAGCCCATTTTGCTCAAAGCAAGAAACAAAATCCAGACAAATTTCTCAAAAGACTCAATATCTCTGCTGATGGCGATGTCTCTTGTTTAGAAGAACACCAAAACTTCGTCCTAACTGTGTCTGCTACTCCTTTCTCAGAATTAAGCGACAATATTCACCATTCGCCTAATAAGAAAGTCGTATACTTGAGACCAGGCCAGAGTTACAACAGTGTTAAAACTATTCGTGACACGAAAAAGTTGGTGCCTTTTAACTCGCTCGATGACGCTCTGAATCAAGCTCTTAGAACATCTCGTTCTAGACCTATGTATGCTCTTGTCCGCATCACTAAGTCAAACGAGGCTAAGGTTATTAGTATTATTAACGCTAATAACTGGAATTATATCGTATATGATTCCCTTGGTTCCGAAGAGACTGTCAAAAAGGGCAAAGAAGCGTGGAAAAACATGAAAAACGCTCCTGAGAAAGACACTGTCATCCTTCTAAGAGGTATGTGCAGAATGGGAAAGAATTTGGAGAAGTCTCATGTTCTATTTGTCATGGAAACTGCTAAGTCAGCTAATACGGACACCATTTTACAAGGTCTCCTTGGACGTGTATGTGGTTATTCACAAGGTTCTAGTCAAATTGACGTCTATATTCATCAAAAAATAGTCAATAGTGGCGAAATTGACCGCTATATTGAACTAATTGACAACCTTGAATTAACTGGCAAAGTTAACGTCCTCCCAAATAAGGCTATGAATATCACTGGATCAAAAGTCTTCAAGACACTTCACCCAATCATCCCTTTTGTTGTCGAAAATGTTGACTTGTCGACTCTTCCAAGACAAAAACAGATTGTTGAACAAGTATACGACAAGATTATGCGCGGTGAGGATGTTGATTGTAGCAAAACTCAAGAATCGCAATTTCAAGAAATCTGTAATAAAATTCAAAAATTCAGGGATTTTGGAAAATCGGATGAACTTGAAATTGTGGTTCACAACATGAACAATCACGGCAAAACCTTGGCAGAATTCAAGCGCAAATTTGCAAAATCCAGAAAGGCTAACTCTGAACTCCCCGAATATCTTCATTTTACAGGCGTGGAAAAACGGGGAACTCAACTTAAAGAAGGCCGCATTATCAATTTCTTCTGCTATAAAGAAGACGATAATGAGGCTGGAATAAAAGCTGGCTCTGTTGTAGTATATGGTGTTACTGAGACCCATAACGAATACTACAACGGACAAACCAAAGTTCCTAGGACGACTGAAAATGAAGTATTCTTCCACACTCTACAAGACGGCACTGAACAAGTCTCCAATGGTGGATTTACAATCTTGTTGCCTCTTACAAGCTGTAATAATGTTGATGTGATGGGTGAATATGTTGTTGATTTTGTTGAAATCGCTCAAAGATTCCCTAATGCTAGAAGCATCAATTCGCAATGGGACGCAAAAGAAAAGCAGCACAAGGGCATTATTTTAAGCAAGAAAGTTGAGAAAAGTCTGATGCCAGGAGGTGAAATTTATGAAGTTGTGCATAGCAAGGGATATACGTTAGCTCTCAACAAGGCTGAATATGTAAACGAAAAAGAAAAAATATATGAACAAAAGATAAATAGAAAAGGATATAGGTTGTATGCGTCTATTAGTTGGTAGTGTGAATTGTAAGTCTGTAACATTTAATTAAACTAAATTTAAAATTAGTTATTCATTTGGATAACTAATTTTTTTACTGTATTTTATCTATTTTTTCTTGTTTTGTTATGTTTCTGTTTATTATTTCTAGTTTTATTTTTTATAGTTTTGTTATTATTTTTTTGACTATTTTCTGACTCCTGGTTTCTTGCTGGTATCTTCTTTAAGACAAATTCTGCCATACCATTACCTCTTATTTTGGTATGACCATATTCTGAATATTTATTTTCTAGCTTTTTACATGCTTCTTTCATTGGTTTTATACGTTCTTCAAATTGACCTAATCCACCTTCTTTACCATAATATTTGGTAGTAAAACCTATCTTATTGAATCGCAATACTATTCCGTCCTCTATGAAATATTTAATTGTTCTCTCTACATCTTCTTTTTGACCATTTTCTTTGGTGATTGTTAATTGTATGCTTTTCAATTTCGGTCTATTAATAATGCCATAAAATGCACCTACTATATAATTCAATTGTGTCGAAAGTTCTGGTCTAGGTTTACGGAAAAAAGGATTAAAAACTGCATATACCCCCCATATATAAGAGTTATGTTGCTGACATTCTTTAAAGGCTTCTCTTATAAAGTAATCCAAATTATGCTTTTTAAAGCGAGGTGATAAACTTAAATCAATACTCTCCACATCATCATCGAAAAATACTATATGCTTACCAGTTGGCCATTGTTCCTTAATAAATTGACGCTGCGGAACTAAACCTTTCTTACCTATTACTAATTTATTATATAGTTTGCTATCAAGAGTGGATTTATATAAATCATAATCCTCTTTGTTGGCGACATATACATAAATACATGATGGATTTATATTATGTTTATGTAGCGTGGCTAATGTTTTCTCATTGCAAAAAGTTGCACGCTTATAACTTGGAATACATATTACATAATCTGATTTTGTCATATATATTTGTATAATATTTTATTGTATAATATTTTTTTATGATTTGCGGTCAATTAAGCGTTTCATTGTCTTATTATGACGCACCATAAATTTTTTTGTTTTACCCTTTGTCTGCTCCCAAATTAGTCTTCTTAAATAACAAACAATAGATAATCGTTTTGCGTCTTTCGATTCTAATTCAATCGGTAAATTACCGTGTGGTTGATGAACATCCATATATAGAACATCACCTGTTCTTATATCCACACCTATTCCATATTGTGGAAAACATGTTTCACCCCCCTTATATTTACCATGCTCTATAACAGCTAAATTTCCAAAACCTTCCTCGTCATCTCCTTTATCTGTGTGCACCGTTGTTTGATAATTTACATTTGTTGTAACCGTGGTAAAAGCTGTATCTGCAATATGAAATGGAGTTTGATTTGCTTTCTTTTTTTGCTTTGCATAATTATCTGGAACCAATATCTTATAATAGTGATCAATTTCTTTAATAAGATTAACCATTTTTTGAAATTTGTCTGGATAATCTGCCAAAAATCTTGTCTCTCTAACTGTTATTTTTGGAGCTTTGTGTCCAGAATCGCGAATTTTTGCCTTCTGTTTTGGTGATAGTTTATCAAAATATCCTATAATATTGGACATTATTTTTGGATTATCATGTGTATTTTTACTTTTACTACCAGAAGCTGACCCTCTATTAGATGTTGGGATCACTGCAAAATCTATCACACTATCATAAAATTCTTCTATATGTTGTTTATTTAATTTATTCTTTCTAAATCGCAATAATAATGTGCCTTCTTCTGTAAATACATCTGCATCATCATCTATAAAATCTTTTATATCACTGCGTTTTAGTTTTTTATTCAGAACTTTCGATAATTTATTATCATCATAATCTTTTTTTACATAATAAATTGTGATGTCTCCTTTCTTTTCTTTTTTTTCAATCATTTATATATTATATAAATATAAAATTGAAATACTTTTATAATTATAAATTTATACATAAAATATAGACGATGTTTACTGAAAAATATAAATCATATCTTTATGCCAAATATGGGAATAAACGCCCTGAGTTTTTTGAGCCACGACCTAACCATTCTATTCTAGGTAAGCGCAAGCTAGTTGACGCATTTGGAGAAGAAATTTATAATGACAAGGATAGATATGGTCAAGAAATACCACCTGACTTCTTTAAAAATAATGTTGGACATTTAGAACGATAAAAAATATATAAAATAAATTTATTGATAGTTCTGCTACTCGTACTAAATATAATAAAAAATGGTTTTATGGCAAATAAAAATAGTCTTATAAATTTCATTACTGTTTTCATTTTATTTTTTTAAAATTGATTTAAAAATACTCTTTTTTAATTAATTTATATTCCGAGAATTATAATCTAACCAAAGTTTATCAAAAATGTCCTGTAATATTTGTTGCGATAATTACAATAAGAGCACTCGCTCTAAGGTTTGCTGTCCATATTGTGAGTTTGATGTATGCAGAACTTGTTGCGAGACATATATTTTATCTGAGGTAACTCCAAAATGTATGAAACCTGATTGTGCTAAGGAATGGACTAGAAAATTCTTGAGAGAAAATTTTACTAATGTATTCTTGACTTCAAAATATAAGGAACATTTAGAAGATGTTTTATTTGATCAAGAAAAAGCATTATTGCCTGCTACTCAGCCTCTGGTCGAAGAGAAAATTGCAAAAAGAAATATGAAAAAACAATTAAGAGAATTAGATTTATTGATTGAAGATTTATACAGACAGAAAAAAGAATTGGAGAGACAAATACAATACGGTATTATACCAACCTCATCTTCTGAAAAAGAAGATAAAGAAAAGGCCCGATTTGTTCGACAATGTCCAGCCAATAATTGTCGTGGATTTTTAAGCACCCAATGGAAATGTGGTATCTGCGAACAATGGTCCTGTCCTGATTGTCACGAATTAAAAGGACCTAATCGCGATTGTGAGCATAAATGCGATCCTAATAATGTGGAAACTGCCAAAATGCTTGCCAAGGATTCCAAACCTTGTCCTAAGTGTCAAAGTTTGATATTTAAAATTTCAGGATGCTTCGCAAAAGATACTCCTATTTTGTTGTGGAATGGAAATTACAAAATGTCACAAGATATTTGCGTAGGCGATATTTTAGTTGGAGATAATGGAGAGAAAAGAGTTGTTGAAGAATTGGTTTCAGGAGAAGATGAATTATTTGAAGTTAAACAAAATGGCGGAATTAGTTACATTGTTAATAGTAAACATATGTTGGCACTTAAATTTACTGGTGAAAATTCTATTAACTGGATTGAAACTATTAATAGTTGGAAGATATGTTGGTTTGACCGGTATGAAAAAAAAATGAAAACTAAATCTTTTAAAATTGATGAAAATTCTGATAAGGAAACTTCCAAAAAAAATGCTGAAAAATATTTAGAAAATTTAAAATTAGATGAAATTATATTATTAACAATTGACGATTATTTAGGTCTTGATAAATGGTGTAAACAAAAACTACTTGGATTTAAAAGTTCTCATGGAATTAATTATGAATCTGAAGCGAACAATCTTGAATTAGACCCATATTTACTTGGATTATGGCTCGGAGATGGCACACATACTGAGCCAATTATTGCATCTAATGATATTGAAATTAAAGACTATATTTCTAATTGGTGTTCTGAAAATAATTCAGAATTGGTTAAAGAAGGTAAATATAAACTTAGAATTAGAAGAAAGGGATACAGTTTTGGTAAGGAAAATATAAATGGTGAAAAATATGAGAATATTCCAGAATATTACGAAAGAATTAATCCATTTACAAATTTATTAAAAAAATATAATTTGATTGGCAATAAACATATTCCAGAACAATATTTTATGAACTCTAGAGAAAATAGATTAAAGTTATTGGCTGGATTAATAGATACGGATGGCCATGTTCCAAAAGAACATAATGGAAAAAGAGTTGTTATTATTCAGAGTAATCCAAATTTAAGTATACAAATTATTAATTTAGCTCGTTCTCTTGGATTTGTTGTCAATCATACAATTAGAGAAAAAAAAAATGTTAAAATTTTCGATTGTGAACCAAAAGACTATAAAGACCAATATGTTATCAATATTTCTGGTGATAAATTACACGAAATACCAACAATTTTATCTAGAAAAAAATGTAGTTCATCTAATTATAATAAAGATTACTTAAAATGTAGTATTCAAGTCTCGCCAATAGGAAAAGGTCTTTATTACGGATGGTCTGTAAACGACAATAATAGATTCTTATTGTCTGATTTTACAGTTGTAAAAAATTGTGACCAAATGTGGTGCACACAATGTCATACTGCGTTCAGTTGGAAAACCGGCAAATTGGAGAAAAATATTCACAATCCGCACTTCTACGAATGGCAGCGTAAAAATGGCGGTGGTGCAGCTCCTAGAAATCCTGGGGATTTTGAATGTGGTAGAGAATTAAGTCATTATACAGTTGAGAGAATTCAGACATTGTCTAGAAAACATCCTGATTTATGTAAAGTTGAACAAAAAGAATATACTAATTGGAATGGTCGTAAAGATATGCGAACTGTTCAAAGTTATGCAGAGAATATTAGTAAAATTTCCAATATTGTTAGAAACGTCATTCATAATACGCGTGCTGAATTACCTAATTTTCAAACTGATTATGTAGTTAGAAATCAAGATCTGCGCATTAAATATTTAGAAAATTTGATTTCAGAAGATGAATTTAAGATGTTAATTCAGCGAAATGATAAAAAGAATAGAAAAAATACTGAAGTTGCACAGGTTTTACAGCTTTCAAATACTGCTGTTACTGATATTGTATATAGACTTATGGATAATTTGGATAAATCTGATGCTGGAAATCATAATATCGAGTCATTTGTTAAAGAAATTGAAGAAATTATTAAATATTGTAATGATATTTTCAAAGATATCGGATTTACTTACAGTACTGTTCAGTATGGTTTCAATGATACATGTAATTTCATCCGCGTTGAGAAAGAAAAAAAAGCTAAAAAGAAGGGCGCTGATGATAACTCATCTACTTATGGGTCTGACGATGAAGATTTGTATATAAAAAAATTAGCTAAAGCTGCAGAAGCTTTAAAGTAAAAAAAAAAATTATTATTACCAATTACTAATTACCAACTACAAATCACTTGATCCAATTCTTCTTCAGACATATCTGCATTTAATAATTTATTTAAATTATTTGGGTGATACAATCTTTCTATCTTCGGCAATCTTACTTTTAACCATAACCAATCTCGTAGTTTTGTTTTGTATTTTATACAGTAAAACATCATTTTAAAACGTTCTATACATTGAAAAGCATTATTTATAGTATTTTTTTGTTCTTCGTTTAACCATCCTTTGTTGATTGATATGGGTAGTAAGTTATTAGAACAATCTAAGTATTGTAAAGACGGATTGAGTTCTGGCAATGAAGTTAATTTATTGTTAAAACAATATAATTCTTGTAAAGACTGATTGAGTTCTGGCAATGAGGTTAATTGATTGTTAAAACACCATAATCTTTGTAAAGACTGATTGAGTTCTGGCAGTGAGGTTAATCGATTGTCATAACAATATAATTCTTGCAAAGACGGATTGAGTGCTGGCAATGAGGTTAATTGATTGTTACCACAATATAATCTTTGTAAAGACGGATTGAGTGCTGGCAATGAGGTTAATTGATTGTCAGAACAATATAATTCTTGTAAAGACGGATTGAGTGCTGGCAATGAGGTTAATTCATTATCACCACAATATAATATTCGTAAAGACGGATTGAGTGCTGGCAATGAGGTTAATTGATTGTTAGCACAATATAATCTTTGTAAAGACGGATTGAGTGCTGGCAATGAGGTTAATTGATTATCAGAACAATATAATTCTTTAAGTTTATGAAAACGTTTTAATGATGGTAGATAAGTAAGAGATTTACTTGAAACATTTATTTTTTCAATATCATCTGGCAAAGTATTAATATATTCTTCAATGTTGAAAGCTGACATAGTTGTTGTTATTATGAAATGTATTTTGAAATAAAAAAAGATTTCAATTTTTTTAAATACATGTTATTAAATTTTTTATTCATATTGCTTCAAATCCTTCCCCAACTTTTTAATTTTTTTTTCCATAGCTACCATTTTCTTAGTTGTATCTGCGTGATATTCCCTTACGTCTTGAACCCACATCTGCTCTAAATCCTCGCGCATTCTCTCGGTTTTCTTCAAATAAATAACATTTTTTTCGAGGGATTCAATTTGTTCCTTTTGCTCTGCAATTTTTTTGCGCTGATTATCGAGCGCCATCAACATAAACAAATTGTATACAACAATAATGTATACAATTTTTTCTAGAGTCAAGTTAGCAAATACTTCTACAATTCCTTCCTTCATAATGAAGGCGAAGGTTTCAATACCGATTTTTACGATGTTTGCGAGGGTGAGTACATTTTCGTATAAGGTATCAAATGTGATTGTTGCAAGAGGGGTGACCATATTTGCAGCACTGATGTAAACAGGGGCGATAAAAGATTCAATGTTTTCCATTGTGTATATGCTTAGTTGTGCTTTTATTTAATTGCTTATTTTCGTTTTCAATTTTATTTTTTATGATGTAAAATATTTAATTAATAATCAAATCCACCATAATTACGACTTGATAATTAATTAGAATATTTTATATTAATCGGTTTGCTGTCTCTCGCGCAAAATTTTTAATGCAGCAATTTCTAGTTGAAGCTTTTTAATACCTTCAGGATTTTTAATCATAGTCATTAGCAGTTCTTTTAAACAGATTTGTGTGTCGACTAATTCCCTTCCAGCCGTTCCATCGATCATGGTCTGGTAAATGTCGTCCATTGTTGAATCCAAGCAGTTTGGACAGACATCATTCTCTCTAGTATGACAATCACAGCTATTTGATGCACTCATTATTTTAATTAGTTTGATTTAATTAATTTATAATAAAGCATTTCAATTTTATTCATTTTTATAATAGATAAGTGCATCACTATACATGCCTATATCAGACGGTGTATAAGTAGTTTTACCATCTATTGGTTTATCCCAAGATGATATTAGAACCTTGTTTCGACAATTGCGATATAAGAAAGGTCCGAATCTTTCTCCAGATGATGTTACCATTTGGTTTCCTAAGCGCTTTCTCTCGAATACATAAGTATCAGTTCGTTCGCAAGGGTGTCTTTGACTATCTGGAATTGGATCTGTCAAATAATTTATGGTTGAAAAATTAGAATAAGACAACATATATTTAATTTAAATTAGTATTTTTAAATTATTTTATTTAAAAATTGAATAAGTTTTTTACTAGGTTATTTAATGTATTTAAAAATGGGAAATTCTATTAAGAGCAGAGAAGTTAATAGGGAAGTTTTACCAGTTGCAATGCCTTTGATGATTCCAGTGGTTGATTCGAAACCATTGAATAATCCGAGAATTGTTCCTTCTGCACCGCCATTTGAAGCACAATTTACTCCTTCAGCGCCACCACTCGATATGCAACCATCATTAATTATACAATTCTCTCGGCCAGATAATAAAATTGCTTATTTAAATGCATTAAAAGAGGCTATTGTTACTAGCAGAAAAGCATTAGCTCGGGATATGATTAATTCAGATAAATTAACGATTGATGACCTGTATAAATGTTTGGATGAAATTGATAAATATATGGTGCGTTATCCAAAAAACAAAACTCGACCCATTATTCGTAAGATGATTGTGGACAAATTGAATGAGATGAATGACAAGACTGAAACAAGTGATTTGCAAAATATGTTGAATGTTATTGATGAAGAAATAGAAAGAAACCCAGAAGATAAAACAAAATTAGCTATTCGTTTGATATTGTTGGAGAGAATAAATAAAAAAAAGTTAAATTTATAAAAATTTATTTTTATATTCAACTTTTTTATTTAAAGGCTTTATAAACGTCAGTCATAATATTATTTTCATCTAGTTCGCAACAATAGTAAGTAGTATTTATATCCATTGTGCAGCCTTGACCTGAAGTGAGTATTTCTGCCTTGTTTCCAATATGTTTACACCAATCGTTCATACGATCCCTAGCATCGTCAATATGTAATCCAATTAAACAATATGGATGTAAGCGGGGACATTTTTCAGGCAATGCTAAAATTCTTTGGCGGTCATTGCTCTTAGTTCTTCCTTTGTATAAGGAGTTTCCATTTTATTTTTATTGATGTTTATATTTGTTTTGATGTTTATATTTATATTAATTTTGTTTTCAATTTTTTTACACCTTTTAACATTTCAAACGCCGATTTTTCTTAAAGACAAAACTATAATATTTCTTGTATTGTAATCTTTACCAATATGTTGTTCAACATTTTTATCAACGATTTCATATTTACCATACCATAAGTATTCTGTTTTTTTGCCGTTTTTTCTAACTCTATAAAGATATATATTTTGTGTTTTATTTATGTTTAATAATGGTTCATTAAA